>Ga0207153_1062_pt1 | contig 21927 bp, 19 predicted proteins | sample Alteio_BWMinHeat_27_FD_153580 | JGI IMG/M metagenome (GOLD analysis project Ga0207153, IMG submission 153580) | Enriched cells from forest soil in Barre Woods Harvard Forest LTER site, Petersham, Massachusetts, United States -... | ecosystem: Environmental > Terrestrial > Soil > Temperate forest >...
GCGCGATGAGGCCCTCGCGCGGTTGCCACGGCTGATCGCCTGCGTATTCAAAACTCTCGAATCGCGACAGCAGATCGGACAGTGCGATTCTCGCCTCCAGACGTGCCAGCGCTGCGCCGAGACAGAAATGGATGCCGTGGCCAAATGCGACGTGAGGGTTGGGATCGCGGGCGATGTCAAACCGGTTGGGATGCGGAAAATACTTAGGGTCTCGGTTCGCGGCGCCCACCATCGGAAGCACAAATGCACCTTTCGGAATTGCCGTGCCATGCACCTCCACATCGCGGAGCGGCGTGCGCATCATCCATTGGAATGGCGAGCGATAGCGCAACACTTCTTCAATCGCAGACGGGAGCAGCTGCGGCGCGTTGCGCAGTCTCGAGAGCTGGTCCGGGTGGTCGAGAAAGGAAAGAACAGCGTTGTTGAGCAGGTTAGTCGTCGTCTCCTGCCCGGCGAACATAAGCAACCGGAAAAACGCGAGTATCTCTTCGTGCGTCAAACGGTCCTCTTCCACTTCCGCTTCGAGGAGGCGCGTCAGCAGATCGCTTTGCGGCGATTTTCGCCGCTTACCTACGATCTCCGCCAGGTAGGCCCTCATCTCGTTGGTTACGCTGTTGAAATCGCGCATCGCCTGTTGCGCCTCGTCGCCTCCACTCCGGGTGAAAGTAAGGCCAAGGATTTTGTCATTCCATCGCTTGTAACTGGGCCAGTCTTCTGGTGCGATGCCCATCATCCCGGCAATGACTTTCATTGCAAGCGGCGCAGAGAAGTCCGCGGCGAACTCCATCTGACCGGCGGCGATGGTGCTGTCAAACAGCTCCTTCGAGATTCCACGAATTGTCGGTTCCAGATCGGCGATCGCGCGGGGCGTGAATGCGCGCGAAATGAGGTTCCGCAACCTGGTGTGCTCGGGCGGGTCGGTGAAGATGAATGAGAAATTGGGCGCCGGAATCCGCGAACTGAATGACGCGTGATCCGTCATGATCCATTTCACGGTTTCGTAATCGAAGACCATCCACCCGTTGAACGGCGGGGGGACATGCAGAACTGGCGACTCCGCGCGGAGCTGATCGTAGACAGGCCAAGGATTCCGCCGGCCTTCCGGCGCGAAAAGATCGATCACGACCGCTGGTCCGTGGGCAGAGGGACTAGAACCCGCATGACCGTGAATTTTATCAGTAAACCCACAGACTCCGGTAGGTTCTTCGTTTCCCGGTAGTGGTGCCGTTTGAAGCTGGAATCTCAGATCACATATGGACTATCGAAGAATTGTGCCGGGTGCCCCGCTCCTTGCAGCTTCATCGCAAGGGGCGGGTGCTTGCGTTAGGTTTGTGTTCTCAGGTTCGCAGAGCATAACGCTACGGTCGCCGCCCCACAGCCCTTGCTGTCACCCGCCCCTTGCAAAAACCGCAAGGAGCGGGGCACCCGGCAGTTTGTTGATAATGAGCATAACGATGCGCTTCTTTCAATGAGAGGATGACAGCGCATGTGGGTCTTTAGCATTCTTATCATCTGGAAAGCCATCATCGACACGTTCAAAAATAACGTCAGAGACAAATGCGTTCTTTTTCTTGTCGAGTCTTTGTTTCCACACTCGAATCAATCTCAACCATTTGCCATTAACGCGGCGAAGGGCAAACTTCTCGGTCCAGCTCCCATTGTTTGCCCAAAACATTATTGTCAACATACGGCTGTCACCGACCACCGTATCTGCACGCATGGGAAATCTCTCAGGAAATTGAGGAGGTAGATCGCCTAGATGCAGCCATTCCTGAGCGCGATCATTGATGGCTGCAAATTCTTCCGCTGTGTATGGCTTTCCCCTCCGGGTTACATCATTAAGCCATTGGGTCATCACGTCGTCGTCCGTGACTAAAGCGTTGACGTTGGTCAAAGGATATTTGCCTTGTGGGATGACCGTCGAAACAACATTCGTATTTCCCGCATCAGGTGGAACGAGAATCGCATAACAAAAGCCGTCGCCTCCGGTCGCTGCGTTGACCGTTTCCTTCAGACCTTTCAACGTTCGCGCTAGAGTGTTTTTCTCTGTTGTCAACGTCGCATTGAATTGTTTTTGACCTACCCCTATCGTCGCTTCGAACTGGTTTTGGCTTTGCTCGATATTAGTCTCTATTCCTTTTCCAATCGTGGTGAAGTGTTGCCGCTCTTCCTCTGCCCTAATCTTTTCTGATTGCTCGTTAAAAAAGCGATCCCTATTTATCGCCGTGATTTCGATAAACACAAGGGCGGAGATAATTAGCATCCATATTGCCTTCTCTGTTCCCGTTGCTTTCGTGCGCAATGACATGACGGCAGCCATTACGCCCATAACCGTGACAGCAATACCGGGCGGTGGAATCCGACTGAATAGCCATGCGAGGACCGCCGCCGCAATGCTACCGAGAGCGACCCCAGCCCATCGACTTTTCCACACAGCCTCAAGCCGTGTGCGGAGTTGACTTTTCCAATGCAGCAACGCGAGACGGGGCTTAGTCATTCGCCTCCCCACTGCCAAGAACTTATTTTACATGCCGGAATTACGCCCCAAACTTGACCGCGTTGACCTTACTTCAATTCCTCGAGCCGCCTCGCGAGAAAACGGCGCTCTGGTTCCTGCCGTGCCAGCGCCTTCTCATAAGAAGCCCGGGCCTCAGCGGTCCTGCCCAGCCTGCGGTACATATCCGCGCGGGCTGAATGCGCCAGGAATAATTTGCCAATTCGCCATGTTCCGCTTGGGTGGACCTTTAACATCTTCAATGGACGAAAATGATTTTCGCCAATCATTGACAATCCTTGTCAATCGCAATACCTTGAAAGTTGAACGGACTGAACCACCATGACACTCAACATCAACCTGACCCCGCAACTCGAAAAGCTCGTTCGCAAGAAAGTCGAATCCGGACGCTACAACTCCGCCAGTGAGGTAGTGCGCGAAGCCCTGCGCCTCATGGAGACGCAGAATGAGCTGCACGCTCTTCAACTCGAACGGCTTCGGCGCGACCTCAGCCAAGGCCTGGAAAGCGGCCCGCCGCGCCCGTGGAGAGTGGCCGAAATGAAGCGGCAAGGCCGCAAGCTCGCCGCATCCCGCAGGGCCGACTCCTGATTATATGCCGTCGGTTGTAATACGCCCGAAGGCGCTGGAGGACCCCGCCGAGATTTGGGCCTACATCGCCGAGGACAGTGCGCGCCAAGCCGATGCCTTCGCCGCAGCCATCGATGACGAGATTCGAGACCTTGTCCGGCATCCCTTGATCGGACGCGCAAGGCCAGAATTGTTTGCTGACCTGAGAAGTCTTCCCTTTGGCCGCTACGTTATCTTCTATCTGCCGCGCAAACGCGGAATCGAGGTCGTGCGCGTGCTCCACGGCGCACGCGACTTGAAGCCCTTGTTCGACGAAGACGGTTGAGTCTTTTTTTATTTCAACTGCCGAATCCGCTCTTGCAGGAATTGCTGCTCTGGTTCCTGTTGGGTCAGCGCCAGCGCCTTCTCATACGAAGCACGGGCCTCAGCGGTCCTGCCCAGCCTGCGGTACATATCTGCACGGGCGGAATGCGCCAGGTAATAATTCGCCAATTCGCCATGTTCCAACGCAGCGTCGATATGCGCCAGACCGGCCTCTGGACCTTCGCACTCTGCAATTGCCACGGCACGATTTAGTTGTACAACTGGCGAAGGCTGAATTCGCAGCAATTGGTTGTAAAGAGCAACAATCTGCCGCCAGTCGGTCGCGGCGACTGATTCTGCCTCGGCATGAACGGCCGCAATCGCAGCCTGCAGTGTGTAAGCGCCGAAGCGGCGGGACTTCCCACGGTACCCCAGGGCTTTCTCCAGCAATGCCACTCCCTCCGCGATCTGCTCCCGGTTCCAGAGCGAGCGGTCTTGATTCTCCAGCAAAATCAGCTCTCCGGTCGGCGAGGTTCTCGCGGCGTGACGGGATTCCTGCAGCAACATCAGGGCAAGCAGGCCCATCACTTCCGGCTCCGGCCCGAGGTCGGTCAGATGAAGTTCGGCCAGCAAGCGGCCCAGTCGAATGGCCTCGCCGGTTAGCTCGGCCCGCATTACTTCCGCTCCCGCCGCAGCCGAATAACCCTCGTTAAAGACGAGATAGATGACATGAAGCACCGCGCCCAGTCGCTCCGGCAATTCCTGTGGTGTCGGCACCTCGTAGGGAATCGGTGTCTCTCGAATCTTTACCTTGGCGCGCACAATGCGCTGCGCCAGCGTACGCGGAGTAGTGAGAAAGGCCTTTGCGATCTCCTCGGTGGTCAGCCCGCACACCTCACGCAAGGTAAGCGCAACCCGTGCTTCCGACGCTAGCGATGGATGACAGCAGGTAAAAATCAGGCGCAGCCGGTCGTCTTCAAGAAAATCTTCTTCATTGGCCTTTTCCGCCGAACTCCATTGCGCTTCGAGATATCGCACGAGGTCGTCTTGAGACGCATCAACTCTTGCCCGACGCCGCAGAGTATCCATGGCTTTGAATCGGGCCGTCGAAATCAACCATGGTCGCGGGTTGCCGGGCACTCCATTCTTCGGCCACATGCTCAGCGCAGCCGCAAAGGCTTCGTGCATCGCCTCCTCGGCAAGATCAAAATCGCCGAGCAATCGGATCAGCGTTGCTAGGATTCGTCCCGAATCTACGCGATAAAGGGAGTCGAGCAATTCGCGTATCGGCTCATGTATCTGCTTGGGGGAACACTCGGACATGACACGCTCGGACATGACCACGACCTTAGCAAACCAGCTACCCCGAATCAATGTGGCAAACGGCGGATCGCGATGCCGCCAGATCAAGGCAAAGTGCCCAGGTCGCGACTCTGAAAGCGGGACAACAGAACGCGTCGTCGCTGACTCAAAATCGGTTGACTCAAAATCGCAATGCAATCACAAGCTTCGTACAAGCTCCACACACCGCGTTGCTCTCCAGTCACGGGCAATCCGGAAATTGAACCACAAAGGCGAGACGGTGAGAATTAGGCTTCGGGGACTCGAAGCATTTATGGGTTGTAGTCTAAACGGGTTCGAAGTTTTTGACGGATGGACACCCCCGCACAAGTGAAGTTTGGACAGCCGATTCCTACCAAACCCGGGCATTGGAACATTCGCGCCACGAATTGGAATTCCACCAGCATCTTGAATTTATCCTCGGGTTTCGGCCACGAGCGACACTATTGCGGAGTGGGCTCGAAGGTGGAAGCATTCGATACTTGGTACCACTTCCCTCCCTTCACCTCATAGGTCGTGATGCCGGCATACACGAACTCCTCGGAGTTGCTCTTGCCGGTGGCGTCTTTTTGCGAGCGTCGCGCGCGAACGCGACTGATGATCCATCCCATGGTTCCGTCCTCCGAGGCACGGATGACGGGCGGCTCAAGGTCCTCGTAGAGATAATAGGTAGCATCTTTAAAGTATTGCCTCATCTGGTCGCGCATTGCGGATACGTCCGTGCGTGAGATCTTGCCGTCGCGGACGTAAACAAATTGATCCTGAGCATGCGCCAAAACCGCATCCACATCGGTCTTGCGATGAGCTGCGAGTTCATCCAGGTGAATTTGCAGCAATTCGCTTTCCGCTTTTTGTCGGGGAGAGACCGGCCCTGATGTGAACGCACTTGGTGCAATCCAAGCCACGATGCCAAGAATAACCGCCATTGCGACGGATTTCATGTTTCCCCTCCTGCTTGCATTGGACGGACGGGGAATCATTCCGACAGCCACAGCGATAATTTTCTGGGCTTCCCGAAGTCGGTATGCAACTTCAAGGCCGAACAGCTTAAGTTAGCAAGGGAAGTCGCCTCAGTGGAGCAGAGCTTCGCACAGCTCCTGCCTAGCCTTCCACGCCCACCGAATAATCAATCCCTTCCCACCGATCTTCTTTCAACCAATAAAATGTGAACACGATCTCACTTCCCGCGAACAATCGTTCCGAAGGCAGGTCAGCCACAAACGTGCCCAGGCCTGTGTCCGTAGTATCGGTGTCCTGCGCGGTCTTCCAGGCATCGAAACTCCAGTGAACTCTTGCTGCGGCAGGTAGCACCAGCCTTAACTTTTTCCCCTGCGGCATGGTCCTGCACTTGTTGTTGAACCGCCAGCCAAAGCAAGTTGCCTTCTTCTTTTCGACGATATACCGCCGCACTGCCTGAGGCGGCTGATCGAAAATCTGTCCATCACGCAACGAGCGTCGCAACTTGATGTACTCCGAGTGTGCCCACACCAGCGGACATGCCGAGCCTGAAGGTTTTCCCGTAAATAATTCCCGCGCCGGTATGTCCGCCGCATCCCAAACCTGCTCCGGAATAAGACGTCCACCCTCCGTCGAGAATTCCATTACCTGCAACAGCTCTTCGGCAATTTGCGGACGACCGGCGGCTAGCTCGTAGTGGGCGCGCTCTCCAGCCAGCAGCGGCCATGCTCGCCCGATCCCTGTCCCGTCAAACGGCGAACCATCTTCATGTTCTCCGTAGCCATCTCCGTTGTAGCGGTACCAGCAGTGGCCTTGCGGCAATTTGACCCGCAACAGCGCGTCAACCACCTTAATCGTATTCAGAATTCGCGGATCATCCGGTGCGCGTAAACCAAATCGCACCAGCGCCAGCGAATCCGGACTGATCATGTGCGTCGCCGACGCTTGGCTGTCGCCCGGCGGGCGGTTCTTGATGGGGACAAATCCCTCCGCGGGCGACGCCGCACAATCGGTTTCCGGGGGCGCGATGCGAACGTAATATCCTTCCACGCCAACTTGCCTGGCTAAATCCGTGTTCTTTGCGTAGGTCCAGCGCTCAATATTCTCGTTCCAGGAATCCGCCGTTTCGCGCAAGTATATTGCAATCGCGTTTTCATCAACGATGTCGGCCAGGTCAGCCGCAGCCAGAAGTCCGCAGACTTCCACTGCCAGCGTGAATGGCGAATAACCCGCATCCTCTTCCCAACGGTCCTGCTGCGTGACCGGCCCATTGCGCACCAGGAAACCCGCAGCCCGACGAACCAGGTTCCACCAACGGTGGATGTCGCCCAGCGTTGACGGACAACCCCGGCGCAAGCAATCCACCAGAAGAATAGGGAATGCAGCTTCGTCCATCTGTAACCCGTTCCAGTATGGACGCCCATCCAGCCACAGGTTTTGTGCCCAATGCCCATCCACCTCTTGCGTGGACTCGAGATATTGCAGCACTCGCACCGCGTCAGCTTCCGCGCCCGCCGCCAGAAACCCCATTGCGGTCTCGACCAGATCGCGCGGCCAGACCAAGTGATATCCACCCAGGTCCTCATCGCCTTTGTTGAAGCCCCACGGAATGGAGAGGCTAGCAATCACCCCACCCAAAAAATCCTTCGACTCATGGGTGCGCAAAACAGCGACGCTGGAGCGGTAGAGGTCACGCTCTCGCGGCATGTTGTCCAGCGGGAGCAAACTCTGCTGCCACTTCTCCCACTGCATGACGTAATGGCTACGCAGGCTGGAGTAAGATTCGAGCAGGCTAGATCGCACCTGCTGTCCCGCTTCCGACCAGATGCCGCCAAATCCTACGGCCAGCACGAACTCCCCGCCACATGCCGCCAGATCAATCTCTCCAGTCAGCGCGATGTTGCCGTTCTCGGCCCGAGTGTAGTCCCACGTGAGCTGAAAATTCTTCGACAAGTCCTGCCAGCCATCCGATGCCCCCACGAAACCCACCGACATGGCCTTGAATGGCGTCGAACAGGCAAACGCCAGAGCGCAACCTTCGCGCTCCGCATACAGCATGCTCACGCCCTTGTAGTCTCCCTGCCACCCAGTATTGTCGGCGCCACGATTGGCCAGGTGCGGAGAAAGCAGCGCGTAAAGATGGTAGTCCGCCAGCGTCCCCTGCAAAAGCACAAAGCGGATTCTCTGCAGTACCACATTGCGGTAGGGATCGGTGAGCACCTCTTTCTCGATTCGATAACGCCCTTGCAAGTCCGTATTGATCAGTTCAAAGGCCGGCACTCCAGGCACAAACGGCCGGTTTTCAAATTTGCAATGACGTTTTTCCTCGGAGAAAAAGCTTTTGCCGTCAGTGATGATCAGTCCCAGGTCGCGAGTGCAGGCCTGGTCCACACGCGGATAGTAAATCTCGTCCAGAATGCCGTGGCTGGTCGTGAACCACACCCGGCTGTGCTGGTTCAGGGCTGTGCCTACGCCACTCTTTGCACTCGAAGTCCAGCGCGGTGGAATCCCCGGCCATCCGGGAGCATATCGTTCTTCGTTACCCAATTCTTTGTCCTCGGAGTATCAACGTTCCATTCGCATAGTACTAGAACGGATTGAACAATTGGGCGTTCAACCACAGTGGGATCAGTTGAATGAGTGCCATGGGCTGACGGGTTTGTAAATGCCGGAGGGCAATCCCCTCCCGTTGCGACTTATCCGTAATAACGGGCCCTATTTCCTGGGATGCTTACACAAAATTCAATTGTTTATTGTACTGTTGATCGAGCGCAGATGGGCCGCATTGGTTCTTGGAACTGTCTGCGTCGAAATCTCGTATCTAGTCGTGGACGGGTGTGTCTTCCATACTTCCCGACGCACGGAGGCTCAAGTGGGAACTTTCTGGCAGGACGTAAAGTTCGGTGCGCGCATGCTGAGGAAAAGCCGGGGTTTTACCATTGTCGCAATCCTTACTCTTGCGCTGGGGATTGGTGCAAACGGTGCGATTTTCACCATAGTGAACGCGTTCCTCTTTCGTCCGCTGCCGGTCCAAAACGCGGACCGCCTGGCCGTTGTGGCGGTACAAAGCGGAGCGCAATCGATTCCGGCCGAACTCTCCTATCGAGACTACGAGGATTACAGGCAGCAGTCCGATGCATTCACCGGCCTGGCGGCCTACGCGATCAATGTTACGGGGCTTGGATACAAGAGCCACGCCGACCGAATCGTCGCGAGCTACGTAACCAGCAACTACTTTTCAACCCTGGGGGTTCAGCCTGCCATAGGCCGGTTCTTCGCAACGGGGGAGGGGGATCAGCCAAACTCCAGCGCCGTCGTCGTTCTCGGCCACCACTATTGGGAACAGCGCTTCGGCGGGAATCCCGACATCGTCGGAAGCGCCGTAAGCATCGATGGCCGGCCAGTCACCATCATCGGCATTGCTCCCAAGGAATTTCGCGGGACCTTCACTATCGCAGAAATGGACGCATACGTACCCATCGGAATGCTGGCGAATGGTTCAGAGAATTCAGCTTTCTTCACCGATCGCAAACTTCGTCAGCTGCGAGTCATTGGAGCTTTGAAGGCCGGCTTGAGTGTCCAGGCAGCCCAGGCGTCGCTGGCTGTCATCGCGCAACGACTCGCAAACGAGTACCCACAAGCCGACCAGGGTCAAAGCATTTATGTGTATCCCGAGCGCAGGGCGCGACCTTCTCCGTCTGCGGGCAGAAATCTGCCAGTGGCAGCGACGGCGTTTCTGGCTCTGGTGGGGCTGATCCTGCTTCTGTCCTGTTTGAATGTCGCCAATCTGGTGCTTGCCCGAGGCGCCGCGCGACAAAAAGAAATGGCCATCCGCGCGGCGATGGGTGCCACCCGCCAACATTTGATTCGGCAAGTGCTGACCGAAACTATTCTCCTGGCTTTAGGCGGTGGGGTCGCTGGGGCCCTGCTGGGAAATTGGTTATGCCACTCTCTGGAATCATTGCGCGTTCTCGGTGATTTCCCCGTCCGGTTCGGACTAACGCTGGACTGGCGCGTGTTTGGTTACATCACTGCAATCGCCCTCATATCTGGAGTGATTGCCGGCCTGGTCCCTGCGCTGCGGGCCTCGCGCACCGATATCAACGAAACTTTGCGCAAGGGTGGCCGAGGTCTCACCAATGACGGCGGTCATTCTGCCCGCAATGCGCTGGTCGTGGGACAGGTGGCCGGCTCGCTCGTACTTCTTATTGCGGCCGGACTTTTTGTGCGCAGCCTTAAGAACGCAGAGACCATCGACCTGGGCTTCGATGCGCACAACGTTTTGAATGTCGGCATCGATCCCTCGCTACAAGGTTACGATCAGCCGCGCAGTGAAGCCTTTTTTCGCAAGTTGTTGAGGCGTGCAAAACTTCTTCCCGGAGTGCAGTCCGCCAGCCTGGCTTTCACTGTTCCCATGAACTATTCCAGTCTGGCCTCGGCGATTCATGTCGAAGGTCAGGACTCCGCACCTGCAAACAACATCCCAGATGCGGGATACAACGTCGTCAGTCCTGAATATTTTGCCACCACTCGGACTCCGCTCGTCAGCGGGCGGACCTTTACCGACGCAGACACGAGCACCACCGCGCCCGTCGCCATCGTGAACCAGACCTTCGCAGACCGGTTCTGGCCCCATCAGAATCCGATTGGCCGCCGCTTTAGCTATAAGGACGCAACCGGCCCGTTTGTCTCGGTCGTTGGCGTCGCGCGAAATGGGAAGTACGGTGAAATCTTGGAGTCGGCGAGCCTGTATTTTTATGTGCCACAGACTCAGAACTATCAATCTGGACACGTCTTGCAACTGCGCACGTTAGTTCCACCCGAGTCGCTGATTCCCGCAATCGAGGCACAGGTTCGCGATCTCGATCCGAACTTGCCGGCTTTTGATGTTATGACCATGGAGCAAGAGTTGGCCGGCTTGAACGGGTTCTTTCTGTTTCACATGGGAGCGGTTTTTGCCGGCGCAATGGGAATCCTCGGCATGCTACTGGCTGTGCTTGGCTTGTATGGTGTCGTATCTTTCAACGCGACCCGGAGAACGCAGGAGATCGGCGTTCGCATGGCTCTGGGCGCGCTGCCCCGCGATATCTTTGCGCTCGTGCTCCGGCAGGTCTTGATTCTTGTGGCGGCCGGAGTGTCTGTTGGGATCGTCAGCGCGATCGCCATCTCGCGAGTCCTTAGTGGATTGCTGTTGGGCGTGAGCTCGCGCGATCCGGTGACGTTCGCCGGAATTTCGGCGGTGTTGGTCGTAGTGGCATTGGTGGCCTGCTATCTTCCTGCGCGCCGCGCCGCGCGTCTTGACCCCTCGACGGCCTTGCGATACGAGTGAGTTGACGGCAGCGGCCTACCCACTCCAAATGTACCCAATCACGCCGTAGCTTCGATTGCTTTCGGAGCGTTACGCGCTTGCGTTCCTGAAGAACGCAAGAGGGGCATACCCCTACCCCAAAATCGTTTCTTTACCTACTCTGGGACGTAGTAGAGCAACACCCAATTATCGAGATGCTGTTCTCCTTCCAGCTTCAGGAATGAACCGACTCGTGCTGGAAAGAACGTGGGATCATGCAAGTCATCAATCAGAATAATTCTCCGGAACTGGCGAAAAAATTCGCTCGCGGCCGCATCATGCTTCTCAACCCGCTCTAACAGAGGCATCAAATCTGACTTGATGCCGCGCAGTCCCTCTTTCTTTTCTTCTCCCGACCACGAAATAGCTTCCATCCAAAAACCCAATTGATAAAGTGTTCCTGCCGGATTCGGGTCGGTAACGATACGTTGTAAGTAGCCACTATCCTTCCCGCTGAAGTAGAGGTATAGGGCCTGGCGAAAGCGGTGTATGTCCCGGTTTTGCGGCGGCGTGAGCATTACTTCGGCGTCGGTACAAAAAAGCACCGGCCCTTTCGTTATCAGAGGGACCCAACCACACGCATCATCGACGAACTGTGAACGCGCAATAAAGAGGTCTCCTTCCGCAGGCCGCCACGAACCCAGAAGACGTTCCAGCTCCGCTTGTTGCCGGTTGATCGGCAGGAACGCGTGGTACGTTCCCAGAGATAGCAATATCCCGTTCAGCGCTAGAACCCCTAGCGCAACACTAATGACCATGCGCATTTCACTGCGCTGGTGATGCAGGCGAACCAGTGCGGCGGATGCCAGGAATGGAATGAGAACCGCGACCGTGGTATGCGCGAAGTAGGCGGCATGATGTGACAACAACAAGACCGTTGAAGGGACTACAGCATCACCCAGCATAAGCAACACGTTGGTTGCGCCCAGGCCAGCTAGAGGCCATTTCACTTCCGCGGGCAGACTCTTAGTGAGCACAGTCGCGACGGTTAGCACGCACAACAACAGCCAGGTTCCACCGACCAGATGAGGCAACAGCCGTGGTTGAAAATGGATCGCGGAAGAGTGGCTGGCGTAGATGTTCAATGAGCCACGCATCAGAAGCAGCCCGTCTGCGATTGCGCACGCCGCACCATACGTAAGGGGTATTTGCCACGCGCCGGTCGATCTTCGTGAAAACATCCACCATAAGACGCTCACAAACGTTAACCCGGCCATCATAAGCGTGGCGTAGGGAAACGCTAAGAGCGCGAGTAGTTGCAGGATCCCCATGCCTACCCAACACCGAAAACCCTTCTCTTGCAGAGCACCCATCTGTAATCCGAGATAACCCAAAAGGAGGGGCATCGGAATCTGCGGTGTGAAAGGGCGCATGAAGGGGAGTTGAAGCGCGACCGTCTGGAAGCCGGCAAGAGAAGGCAGGTGAACCCATGCGGTTAGTAAAGGCTTTGCCATGCCGATATCAACCAGCATCAGCAAGCCCAAGCCGGCAATTCCGACCTGCGGCGAATCTATCGGCAAGAAACGACCGAATAACCTGAGTGCCACAGCGCAGAACAATCCCCACCAGAGGAGGTTCCAAAGGAACATCGCGAGCCACATCTGACCGGAAAAGAATTTGCTCCAAGTGCTGAACAGATCAGCTCCCAGACGAAATTTCAAATATGCCGTACCATTGGCGGGTACCGGGACCAAGTAATAAGGATTTAGGACTTGTCCGGGGCTAATGGTTCTGATGCTGCTCAAGTTCAAGTACAAGCTGAGATCGGGAGCAAATTCCGGAGGCAGGCTGGCAGCACCGAACTCTGCTCTGACCCTCAACGCCGGGTAAGAATAAATAATGAGGACAAAGACGGCGGCTGCGAACTGAGCGAGTGCTCGGCCTGCGGGGTAGCGCCGGACCTGCATGGGGGTTTCGTTCTGTTGTTGTGCTGGGACGTGTGCGTCAGGTAGCTGAGTTGGCATCTTGCCGGCAGTACTCGGCGATTATTTTGAAGTTGAGTGTTCGCGAGGACGAAAAAACACTGAATACTCGAAGCGATTCGCAGCCATTATATGCCAGCATCGGCGGGCTCGCTCTCTGAAACCATCCTGCGAATCAAACCGTGTCAAACCGTCAGGAAAGGCTGTGGCCATGGGCTCGCAACATCGCGCGGTCAAGTATCTGTCCGATTCCATGCCGGTAAGCATGGGCGATTGGTGGTTCGATATCGCGACCAGCGATCATTTCTGGATTCGGCGCCGGTTTGAAGTCATGAGGCAGTTAGCGGATTCCGTGATCAGGAATTCCAGGCGGGCTGGTGAGATTGGCTGCGGCAATGGCTTGCTGCAAAGGGACATAGAGGATCGCTACGGGCTACCGGTAGCCGGCTTTGACCTCAATGAGGTCGCCCTCCAAAAGAACCTGAGCCGCCACAGTCCGCTCTATTGTTACAACATTCATCAGCTGAACCCGGAGTTCCGTGCTCACTTCGATCTGCTGTTGTTGTTCGATGTGCTTGAACATATCGAGGATGAATTCGGGTTTCTGCAATCCGTCAAGTTCCATTTGGCGGATTCTGGTACTCTCCTGATCAATGTTCCCGCACATCGCTTCTTCTACTCCGACTACGACCGCGCTGCGGGGCACGTTCGACGTTATTCCGCGAGTCAATTGGGAAAGGTCGTGGAACAGAATGGTCTGAAGGTACGCGCTCTGACCTATTGGGGCCTTCCTCTTGTTCCGCTTTTGTTGATACGGAAGGCGATGAATATGAACAGCACCAACGGCAAAGCCGGATTCGATTCACGCGGACCTGCTGTAAACACCATCCTCTCGTGGTTGGCCCGATGGGAGCCGCTTCCGCAGACGCTTCTGGGTACGTCCGTTATGGCTGTACTGGAGAAGCAAAACTAGGACAAGCAGTTGATGCACGCGAAAAAAAGGGCAGTGGGTATGAACGAGCAACCGAGCGTTTCCGTCGCGATTCCAGTTTACAACGAAGAGGCGATCGTGCCTGAATTGCTTCGCCGGACGCGCGCTGTTCTTGATGGGATTCCGGGCGGCCCACATCAGATCGTGTTGGTGGATGATGGAAGTTCCGACCGCACTTGGGAACTGCTGGAAAGGGCCGCCGCAAAGGATCCTCGACTGGTTGTAATTTCGCTCTCCCGCAATTTTGGTCATCAGACCGCACTCGGGGCCGCCCTGGACCACGTTTCAGGCGATGTAACGGTACTAATCGACGGGGATTTACAAGATCCGCCCGAGGCCATCCCCACTTTATTGGAACCCTATAAGCAGGGCTTTGATGTTGTGTACGCGCAGCGTGTGAATCGTAAAGAGGCTTGGTGGCTGCGTACTTGCTATTACCTTTTCTATCGGCTGCTCACCGCCCTTTCCTCGATTCAGTTGCCGCTCGATGCCGGAGACTTCGGCCTCATGTCACGTCGCGTCGTGATGGAAATTAGGAACATGCCGGAGCACCATCGCTACCTCCGAGGAATGAGGACCTGGGTGGGCTTTCGCCAGATTGGTATTCCCATCGAACGCGCATCTCGCCTAGCGGGCCGTACCAAATACAGCCCACTGAGATTGCTCAAGTTAGCATCGGATGGGATTTTTGCGTTTTCCATCGTCCCACTTCGCGCCGCCGCAATACTTGGCGCAACTGCAACTGGCTTCTCGGTGCTGTATGCCATCTACTCTCTGTACGTAAAATTTTGGTTGCACGCGCCGCAAGGTTTCACGGCCTTAATCCTGGCCATCACGTTCCTTTCAGGTGTAAATCTGTTTTTTCTGGGAATTATTGGAGAATACATAGGGCGGGTGTACGAAGAAGCGAAAGGGCGTCCGCACTACGTGGTCAGCAAGGTGATCAGGCAAAGCAGTCTTGGCACCTGCGCACCAACACCGCTCATCGATCTACCAAAGCCGTTGGAGCGAACCGGCAGCGAATAGACCTTCGATCCAGAGTGTTTTCGAACTCAAACGTTAGCAACTCCAGGCGGTGAGGCCAGAACGAATTCGACCAGGCCGACAAATGCCGGGAGCGTAGCAAATCCCTCCGGTAGTACCCCCTCCGTCTTCGTTGACTTCGCTCTCTGCGCCGCCTAACATAACACCCTTGACTGCATCGTCCATGATCGGCCAGACCATCTCGCACTATCGCGTCGTCGAGAAACTTGGCGGCGGCGGGATGGGCGTCGTTTACAAAGCGGAAGACACCCGCCTTCACCGTTTCGTGGCCCTGAAGTTTTTGCCTGACGATGTTGCTCGTGATCCTCAGGCGCTGGCCCGCTTTCAGCGCGAGGCCCAATCAGCGTCCGCGCTGAACCATCCCAATATTTGCACCATCTATGACATTGGCGAGCATGAAGGAAAAGCGTTTATCGCCATGGAGTTTCTCGACGGCGTAACGCTCAAGTACCTGATCACCGGTCGTCCGCTTGAAACCGACCAGGCCCTCACCCTGGCCATTGAGATCACCGATGCCCTCGATGCCGCGCATAGCCAGGGAATCATTCACCGCGACATTAAGCCGGCAAACCTCTTTGTCACCAAACGCGGTCACGCCAAGATTTTAGACTTCGGTCTGGCTAAGCAAGGTCCGACTCGCACCGGCGCGGTCCCGGTACTGTCTGAGGCAACCGCAGCGGTCAGCATCGAGAACTTGACTAGCCCCGGCACCGCCGTGGGCACTGTTGCCTACATGTCCCCCGAGCAGGCCAAAGGAAAAGAACTCGATGGCCGTACTGACCTCTTTTCTTTCGGAACCGTGCTCTACGAAATGGCCACCGGCACTTTGCCTTTCCGTGGCGAAACCTCGGCCCTAATCTTCCAGGCGATTCTGGATCGCGCTCCGACTCCTCCTCTTCGCCTGAACCCCGATCTCCCTCCGAAGCTGGAAGAGATCATCAACAAAACGCTGGAGAAAGACCGCGACCTGCGTTATCAGCATGCCTCCGAAATGCGCGCTGATTTGAAACGCTTACAACGCGATTCTGGCTCTGGGCACGTTCGCGCGGCCACCGATTCGGGTTCAACGCCCGTGATGCTCACCTCCGCTGCCGTAGCAGCTGCAAGCTCCGCTTCAGTTCCAGTCCACACCGTCCCAGCCAAAAGCGGCGCACCGAAAGTGATCATCGCCGCAGTCGTGCTCTTGGCGGTTGCGTTCGGAGCCTACAAGTTCTTCACTCGTCCCCACGGATTCAATCTGCAAGCCATGCAGATGACCAAGCTGACAGAGAGCGGAAAGGCAACTCAGGTAGCGATTTCCCCCGACGGCCATTTCGTGGTTTACGTCCTGCGCGATGGCGAACAACAGAGTCTATGGGTACGCAACGTAGCCACCAGGAGCGACGTTCAGGTGCTTGCGCCCGATGTGGTGGAGTTTGGCGGAATCAGTTTTTCGCTCGACGGCAACTACATCTATTTTGTCCGCTCCGACAAGACCACCACCAACTACCGGTATCTATATTCCATGCCTGTGCTGGGCGGCTCGCCTCGTCAGCTTATCCGGGACGTGGACACTCCGATAGACTTCTCTCCCGATGGGAAGCAGTTCGTGTTTGCGCGAGGCTACCCGGAACGCGACGCCATTGAGGTCCGTACTGCGCAGGCCGATGGTACTGCAGAGCAGCTTCTCGCGACCCTGCCTTCTTCCAATTCGAGTGTTAATCCCGGGGCCACCTGGTCTCCGGATGGGAAGACCATCGCCATCTCTCGCCTGCAAAGCGGAAAAACCATCGGATGGTTGCTAAATGTTGTCAACGTCGCGGATGGCAAGGTGCAGGTGTTGGACTTCCTGGGGCCGCGAGGTTTAGGCAGGCCGGTGTGGATGCCGGATGGGAGTGCCCTTGTGGCTCCGGTGGCGGAACTGGGACGCGGCCAACTCTGGGCCATCGACTATCCCAGCGGGGAGATCCATCACTTTTCCAACGACCTCTCCGACTACACCCCAAATTTGGACGGAACCCGCGATGGCAAAATTCTGGCTGGCGTTCAGCGCACCCGGGTATCCGACGTATGGATCGCGCCCGGCGGCGACACGGTTCAAGCACGTCAGCTCACTTCCGGAGGGACGGCGTACACACGGGTCGCGCCCGGCCCCGCCGGTAACCTTCTGCTCAGCAGCCTCAGCGGTGACCTTTGGCTGATGAGTGCGGACGGCGGCAGCCAACCCACCGTGGTAGTTCCCCAGGTCAGTAATGCTCTTTCCATCTCCTCATGTGGCGATCATTATCTCGTTTTTGATGGATATCGCGACAACAAGTTACAACTCTGGCGCACCGATGCCGATGGATCCAATAGCACAAAGCTTGTTGACCAGACTGCAGGCTCCGACTGTTCTCCGGATGGGAAATGGGTCTTCTACGTCGCAGCGAAACTTCTCTATCGTCTTCCGGTGGAAGGGGGCACGCCATCAGAAGTCTTGACCACCAGTACGGAAGAGGGCGTGAATCTTCCCAGAGTTTCGCCGGATGGAAATATGGTTGCGGTAACCTATCAGGAAGGAAGCCCGGTTCCAGTGCCCAAACTCGGAGTCGTTCCCGCCAGCGGAGGCCCTCTCCGCTTTGTGGCTCAGGTGCCACTCGGCACGTCGGGGATGCGCTGGTCGCCGGATGGCAAGGGACTTCAGTATCTGCTCACGCGCGGCGGCGCCACCAATGTCTGGGAGCAGCCGCTCGCTGGCGGAGATGCCCACCAAGTCACTAGGTTTGCCTCGGGGCGGATCTTCAGCTTCGCCTGGTCCCGCGATGGCAGACAACTCCTTCTGACCCGAGGCAACGAAAGCAGCGACGTAATCCTGATCACCAATTTCCGATAAGTCAGGTTTAATGCTTCGTTTTTCTCGCTCATAAGTCCTGGCCGGTCGATTCCTCATCGTGCCCGCCGTCGCCAGTGTTTTTGACGGCGCTCGAAACCGAGTAAAGTGGAAGCGCATGACGGGAGAAACCGACCGGTTCATAGCTCAGCGCCAACGCATGGTGGAGTCGCAACTCCGCGCACGTGGCATTTGCGACGAACGCCTGCTCGCCGCGATGTCCCACGTTCCACGCCATGAGTTCGTGTCCGAGGAATACCGCGCGCAAGCCTACGAAGACTATCCAATCCCCATCGGTGAAGGCCAGACTCTGTCCCAGCCTTATATGGTGGCCATCATGCTGGAACTGCTTGCGCTCACTCCAGCCGATACCGTTCTCGAAATTGGCACCGGCTCCGGCTATCAGACCGCCTTGCTGTCGGAGTTGGTGCGGGAAGTCCATTCCGTGGAACGCCACTCATCCCTAGCTCACGCGGCGGTCGAGATGTTGACGAGGCTCGGTTACAAAAATATAAAAATAATTGTTGCTGATGGCAGCCGCGGCTTGCCCGAGAACGCGCCATTCGACGCGATTGTGGTCTCCGCGGCTGCGCCAAAGATTCCACAATCTTTGTTTGAGCAGTTGCGCGAGGACGGCCGCATGATCATCCCGGTGGGCCCGCCGTCAGCTCAGCAGTTGCAAGTGGTGCGTAAGCACGAAGGCCAGCCTGTCATCACCACACTGGAAGGATGCCGCTTCGTCCCGCTGATCGGCGACCAAGGCTACCGCTCTGGTTGGTAGCGTTGAGTCCGCCAGCTTCCGAAAGCGAGCTGCCGGAGACTCCTTTACAATTTATCTGTGCCCGTCCTTCGCAACCTGCGCGTGACCTTAGAGATGATCAAATGGGAGCACTCCATTTTCGTGCTTCCGTTTGCCCTCTCTGGCGCAATGCTGGCAGCGAACGGAATGCCGAGCGGCCACGCTCTGGTATGGATTGTCGTCGCCATGGTATCCGCCCGATCAGCCGCCATGGCCTTCAACCGCCTGGCCGACGCTTCCATTGACGCCGCTAACCCTCGCACCCAGACCCGCGCTCTGCCCAGCGGAGCACTCACTCCAGCCTTTGCCAGTGTTTTTGTCCTAATCAGTTGTGCAATTTTCGTTGCGGCCGCGTCTCAGCTCAACCGGTTGGCTTTCATTCTTTCGCCGGTCGTGCTGGCCGTCATCCTGGTTTACTCCTACACCAAGCGCTTCACTCGCTGGTCGCATCTGGTTCTCGGTTTAGCCATGGGCATCGCGCCGTCAGCCGCTTGGATCGCAGTGCGCGGCTCGCTGGATCCGCGCATTCTTTTGCTCACCGCCGCCGTGACCTTCTGGGGAGCCGGCTTCGACGTCTTATACGCTTGCCAGGACTACGAATTTGACCGTCAGGCAGGGCTACATTCCATTCCGCGTTATTTCGGCATCAACCGGGCGCTTTGGATATCAAGGCTTTTCCACGTGATCATGCTGCTGTTGCTGGTCAGCCTGCTGGTCGTTTTTGGTTTAGGGAAGCTCGCCGTCGCCGGAGTTCTGGCTGTCGCGCTGCTCCTAGCCTACGAACACTCCCTGGTCGCGGCCGATGATCTCTCCAAACTCAACGCTGCTTTCTTCACCATGAACGGCGTAATTTCCATGGTATTTTTCCTGTTCCTGGCCGGAGATATTCTGTTGCGAAGATGACCAGTCTGCCTGTCAAGCAGACTCCTCTGCGTCCTCTGTGGTCCCTGTGGTTAAAGTTGTTGATGGTGATTCTTGACAGCCTGCCCGCGCACTGACAATAATTAGGTATTCATCTAATTACGGACACATCTAATTAATCGATGAGCAGCAATCGGGCATTCAAAGCGCTGGCAGATCCGACTCGAAGAGAAATCCTCGGCCTGCTGCGCGAGCGTGAGATGACCGCAGGAGAGTTGGCTGAACGATTCGACATGACCAAGCCTTCCATGTCGCACCACTTCACCGTGCTGAAATACGCGGACCTGATCCATAGCCGCCGCGACGGTCAACAGATTTGGTACGCACTCAACACGACCGTGTTGCAGGACTTGACGGCATGGGCCATGGACCTGATGGATAGCCCCGCCGGCAAGCAAAACAAGAAGAGGGAAGCCAGGCATCGGAGGTAAATTATGACCAACAAATATTATGTGGCCGCAATCGTATTGCTGCTGGCGGTGGTGGCAGTGACCGTGGCTGTCTATCCGAACCTTCCGGATCGTGTACCCACTCATTGGGATATCCACGACCGGGTCAACGGCTACAGCCCGCGCTGGGCGCTATTTCTGACCGGGCCGGGAATGATGGCAGTCCTCATGCTCGTATTTTTTGCCCTCCCCTGGTTGTCGCCAAAACAGTTCGAAGTGGAAACTTTCCGGGATACGGCTGGCTTCATCATGTTGGCGATTGTCGGCCTGCTGGCGTACATCCACGGAATCGTATTGTGGGCGGGGCTTGGGCATTCCGTCAACGTGGGCCGTGCCGTAATCGGCGGGGTCTGCCTGCTATTTGCGCTGATGGGTAACGTTATGGGCAAGGTGCGTCGCAATTTCTACATCGGCGTCAGGACTCCGTGGGCACTAGCCAACGACCGCGTATGGAATGCAACTCATCGGTTCGCCGCCAAAACTATGATGGCCGGCGGCGTGATCGGATTCCTGCTCATCCTTTTGGGAAATTTCGAGTGGCTCGCATTTAGTATTGCCATGACCGGAATAATCATCCCGGTGTTTTACTCGCTGATTTATTACAAGCAGCTGGAGCGCAGAGGGGAACTGTAGGCCGAGCGTTGGAAGCCACTTCTAGCTTCCGATCCTCGGCTGAGATATCATCAAACTAATGCCGACCGCGCGCTCTTTTCAGACGGATGATCCGCAGTTGCGCCCGCTTTACGACAAGGTGCTTGCCCACCAGCGCCTGAGCGGTCACGACGCTCTCGCTCTCTATCGTTCGCCGGATATTCTCGCCGTCGGCTGGCTGGCGAATTCCGTGCGCGAGCGCATGCACGGTGACAAAACTTACTTCAACGTCAACCGGCATATCAACCCCACCAATGTTTGTGTGGCCGCCTGCCGTCTGTGCGCTTTTGGCCGCAAGAAAGATACGCCCGGCGCCTACACCATGGCGCTGGAAGAAGCTTTCGAAACCGCTGCATCGGGATACACCGAAGCAGTCACCGAGTTCCACATCGTCGGTGGACTTCATCCCGACCTGCCATTCCAATATTTTCTCGACCTTATCTCCGGCCTCAAACAGCGTTTCCCGCAAGTCCATCTAAAGGCTTTCACCATGGTGGAAGTTGCGTACCTGTCCAAGCGCGCCAAGCTCTCTATCGCCGAAACCTTGGAGCAGCTGAAGGCTGCAGGGGTGGATTCGCTTCCCGGCGGCGGCGCGGAGATTTTTTCGGATCGCGTTCGCCACATCATCTGCGACCACAAAATTGATGGCGATCAATGGCTAGATACCGCCCGGCTCGCTCACCAGATCGGATTGAAGTCGAACGCCACCATGCTCTATGGCCACGTTGAGAACGACGAGGACCGCGTGGATCATCTCCTTAAGCTACGCAATTTGCAGGACGAAACCGGAGGCTTTCAGACTTTCATTCCGCTGGCCTTCCATCCGGATAACACGGCACTGCAACATCTCCCGAAGACAACTGGGATGCTGGACATCAAGCAGATTGCGGTCAGTCGGCTGGTGCTCGACAATTTCCCGCACATCAAAGCCTACTGGCAGATGATGTCTGCCAAAATCGCGCAGATTGCCTTGCGTTTCGGCGCTGATGACATTGATGGAACCGTCATCGAGGAAAAGATTTACCATGACGCTGGCGCAACTACTCCACAGGGTATGCGACGGCAAGAGTTGGTAAGACTCATCACCGAAGCTGGCCGGGAACCCGTCGAACGCGACACGCTCTATCGCCCCGTCATTCGTACCGAAACCTCGGTCACGGTCGCGGTTTAGATCGTTTGTGGAGAACGGGCATCCTCGCTCGTCAGGCAGAAGAGTTTTGTTCAGGCTCGCTGTCGCCGGGATGGCCCCGAACTGGTTTTTCCTCTTGTACT
>Ga0207153_1071_pt1 | contig 21855 bp, 16 predicted proteins | sample Alteio_BWMinHeat_27_FD_153580 | JGI IMG/M metagenome (GOLD analysis project Ga0207153, IMG submission 153580) | Enriched cells from forest soil in Barre Woods Harvard Forest LTER site, Petersham, Massachusetts, United States -... | ecosystem: Environmental > Terrestrial > Soil > Temperate forest >...
CCACCTCTTCTCCCAGCTCTTCATAGCGGGAAACCATCACGCTCGCATCCGTAAGTCCAAGTTCTCTAATAACTTCCGCAAGAAAAGTGGCCTTTTTTATGTTCGATTCGATCAGAAAAACCTGCAAATCAGGCCGAATAATCTTGAGCGGTATCCCCGGAAACCCTGCCCCCGACCCTACGTCGGCGAGCCGACCGTTTTCCATAGACACGGCCACCGCCGCATACATCGACTCGCAAAAATGACGATTTAGTATCTCCAGAGGATCGCGAATCGCCGTTAGATTTATTTTCTCATTCCATTGGAGTAATATCTTTATAAACTGTTGAATTTGCAGCACTTGATGGTCATTTGGCCGGAGCTGAAAATCTCCTAAGGCACGACGAATGGTCTCGGCGGAGAGGGTTGGGGACGCCGCTGTTGTCATAGAAGTAATTGTTTGTCAATATTCTTCTAACTTATTGATTCTACAATGTTTAACGAAGATTTTAACAAATACCGCGGCCCGGCGATTCCGGCGACTATATCTACTGCGGCATGCCAGAAAATCACCGGAACCAGACTACCATACACGACCCGGCCGATTCCGAGCACGATTCCCACTAACATGGTGCTTACAAGGCCACCGCGTCCCTGGTACAGGTGCGCCAACCCAAAAAGAATAGACGAAACCAACACCGCAACCCAGGCGACTACTCCCAGCCGCGTCAACACGGCCATCGCAAAACCGCGATAGAGAAACTCTTCGCAAAGTCCTGCCGTAATCGCAAGTGCTAGAAAAGGCAGCAGTTCCATCGTAGACTGCGGCAAGATACACTCGGCGATCGCTTGAATTGACCCTCGAGAGTTAGGAGGCATTCGTCCCACACGGCGTAAATTAAACCAGTGGAATGTCGCAATCGTCGCGGCGCCGATAATGGAACCAACTACCAGCCTAGTCCCATCGCGAGCCGTCAGCCCCAATTCTCCTGCTGTGTATCCGTGAACCCACGCTCGCCAAGCCACCACCGCCACGATCACCCATTGAAACGCAATGGTCGAGGCATACAAAACAATCCTCTCCATAGCTCCGACACGCGGCATTGCCAGCAAAGTCTTTAGGCGAGCTCGCCCGCGCCACGGAAGTAACACCCCCAGCGCAAAAAAAATCAGCCAAATGTCCCAAGTCATCCGCCGATAAGAACATGTTCGCGCTCCACGCGCAACTCGCCACCATACGCGAGCGAGAATGTTACGAGCAAACGCGAACAAGCATCCTTATAATGCCAATGCGTCAGGAGGGAATTTGTCGAACCCAGTAAAACTCACGTCGATGGCGAAAGCCGCAGGCTGCGCCGCAAAACTCAATCCCGCAACGCTGGATGCGGTTCTGCGCAAATTGCCGCGCCAAACCGATCCCAACGTGCTCGTCGGATTCGATACCAACGACGACGCTGGAATCTATCTGCTCGGCGAAGGCCTCGCGCTTGTCCAAACCGTGGATTTCTTCACGCCCATCGTTGACGACCCGCACCTCTTCGGACAAATTGCCGCCGCCAATGCTCTCAGCGACGTGTACGCCATGGGCGGCCGGCCCGTCTCCGCACTCTCTATCGTTGGCTTTCCCGAAAAAGGCGACCCCGCCACCCTTGAAGAAATCATTCGCGGCGGCCTTTCAAAAATGAATGAAGCGAAATGTAGCGTCATCGGCGGCCACTCCATTCGAAATGAAGACATGCTCTTCGGCTACGCCGTCACCGGCGTCATCAATCCGCATCGAGTTTGGAGAAATGTCGGCGCGCGCGCGGGAGACGCTTTGCTTTTCACCAAACCACTCGGCACAGGAGTCATCACCACCGCGCTGAAAAAAGATCGCGCCACGCCGGAATCTGTCGCCGCCGCAGTTGCCGCGATGACCACACTCAATCGCGATGCCGCTGCCGCGCTGCAAGAAATTGACGAAAAAGCCGGCTGCGCAAAACGGGTCCACGCGGTCACCGACGTCACCGGCTTCAGCCTACTGGGCCACGCGCGCGAAATGGCCCTCGGCGATCCGTCGCATGGCATCGAACCTGTTTCCTTCGAAATCGATCACCACGCCTTCGCCTATCTTCCTGGAGCCGCTGAAGCCGCCCGCGAAGGCCATCTCTCCGGCGGCCTAAAGAATAACCGCGCTTTCATTGGCGATTGTGCCGTTTTCGACGCCAGCGTCGCACCCGAATATCAAGATTTGCTCTTCGATCCCCAAACTTCCGGCGGCCTGCTCGTCTCCGTGGCACCGGAATCCGCCGACGCTGCCATCGCCGCGTTGTTGCATCACGGCGTCTCCGCCCGCCGAATCGGAACCGTCCTCGCAAAGAAAAACCCGCTTCTCTTCGTTCGCTAAAAACATGAAAATTGCAGCCATCCAATAATCTTCGACAATGGACACCATCACCCACGGCATCGCCGGCGCACTAATCGGAAAGGCCGTCTTCCGAGGCGAAGACATGTTCGCCTCCGGCCCAATGAGCCGCGGCCGCGTCATCACCTGGTCCCTGATGCTCGGCGCAATTTTCCCGGACTCCGACGTCTTTCGTGATCTTTTCTCCAACGACAAACTTCTCATCGTCACCTGGCACCGCAGCCTCACGCACTCGCTGGTGCTTTTGCCGCTCTGGGCCTTGCTTCTCGCCGCCATCACCCTCGCATTCGCCCGCTGGCGAAAATGGGAAGCGCCTTCGTTTGCCGCGCTCATCGCAATCTACGCCGTCGGCCTTCTCAGCCACATCCTGCTCGATCTGGTCACTTCCTTCGGCACCATGATCTGGTCTCCCCTGCAATGGTCCCGCCCCGCTTGGGATCTCATCTTCATCGTCGATTTCACTCTGACGGCAATCTTTCTCGTGCCGCAGCTGCTCGCCTGGGTCTATTCCCACCCCGAAAAGGTAAAAGCGCGCGCCATTGGAGTGTGGCTGGTTTTTTTGCCCGCTCCCGTGCTCATCGCCAGAATTGGCGAAATTGTCGGCGCGCCGATTTCTGCTCAAGTCGTCTTGGGCGCAACCCTGCTTTTCACCGCAATCTTCCTGCTGCCCGCGCTCCAGGGCTGGGGTGCGAAGATTCGCCACGAGACTTGGAACCGCGCAGGTTTCCTCGCATCCTTAATTTATGTCGCCCTCACGCTCTACGCGCACCACGCCGCCTTCGCGCGCATTCAAAAGTTCGCCGAACTCTATCCTTTACACGTGCAATCGATCGGCGCACTACCGCTCCCTCCGTCTCTCTGGCATTGGGACGGACTGGTTCGCGCCGAGCACGGCGTCTATGAATTACGAATGGATCTCAGCGACAAGCCCAGCGAAACGGAATGGATCACGCAGGAACACCACTACTACCCTGATGCCTTTCCGAACTCCTACATTGACGCCGCCCGCCGCCTCCCCGAAGTTCAGAAAGTCCTTGGGTTCGCCCGTTTTCCCGTCACGCGCTTTCACAAGGAAGGCGACGTCGCCATCGTCGAATTCGCCGACATCCGCTTTCAGTCCGCACGCCGCGACCGCCCCTCCAGCTTCACCTATCGCGTGCGCTTCGCCGCCGACGGAAGCGTTCTTTCAAAAGGTTGGGTCACGCTGTAGCATCGCAAACTCCCATTGTCCCCGCGCTCCAACGCCTTTCGGACTAGCTATCTGTTCGGGGTCGGACTTCGTCCAACAGGCATGACATCTCGAACCATTTGTCGTGCCTGTCTGTCCCATCTTCTAGGGCTGTTCCTCGTTACCGCATCGGCTCGAGCCCAGGAAACAAGTCGCATCCAGATTCACACGGATTTCTCCGAAGCCGATGCCGCTCTCACAATTCTGGAGAAGCGCAACGCTTCGCAGCCGGTGAAAGACTCGGACTGGCAAGCGCTGTTTATCACCGAGCCTTACCAGCGCCTCAAAAAGCGCGAAGCTGCCATGCATCGCGAGTTCACTGACGACGATTTCAAGAAATTCATTCTGTCAGACGAACTCCTGAAGCAACGCGGCGCGCTCACGCGCACAGTTCTCGATTGGAAAAAGGCCGACCTCCATGCCGCAGCGATGCGCGACCTGCAGTATCTGCCGGCCGAATCGGTGATCCGCACAAAAGTGTTTCCCCTCATCAAGCCCATGCACAATAGCTTCGTCTTTGATGTGGAGACCGATCCGGCAATCTTTCTCTATGTCGATCCATCGGTTTCCTCTGCCGCCTTTGAAAATACGGTGGCTCACGAAATGCATCACATCGGCCTGAGTAGCATCGACAAACTTTACGACCAGAAAGTCGCTTCGCTGCCGCCTGCGGCCAGCAGCGTGGCGAAGTGGATGGGTGCCTTTGGCGAAGGAGAAGCCATGCTGGCTGCGGCAGGCGGACCCGATGTGGATCCTGTCGCTACCGCTTCTCAGGAGATAAAGGATAACTGGACGCGAGGGATGCGCGATTTCAATGCGGACCTTGAAAAAGTGAGTGACTTTTTCTTGCAAGTCCTGAACGGGAAACTACAAGGCGACGCCATTCGGCAAAAAGGGTTTGATTTTTTTGGCCTGCAAGGACCCTGGTACACCGTCGGATACAGAATGGCCGTGATCGTGGAAAAGCGCTACGGGCGTGCGGCGCTCATCGAATGCTTGCGTGACCGGCGATTGCTGCTGGTTCGTTACAACGCTGCCGCACAAGAAATGAACCAAAGCTCAATGACCCAGAAAACTGGCGTTGAACTTGGTCCCCAAGTCCTTGCGCTTTGGCCCCGTGAGATTTTGGAGGGAACGCAAACTCCACCGAAGTGACTCGCTCAAGGTGTTCCCATCTGAAGGGAACAACCGTGGCAGCTCCCATTGTTTGAAGACCGTCGCTAACGAACACTTGGCTTACTATTTGCCGGATGAATCACCACCTGCCGCTCTTCCCCCACTCCAATGCTCTCCGTTCGAACGCCGGTCATATCCTTTAGCGCCAGATGCACAATCCGCCGTTCCCGCGAGGACATGGGATTCAGCGTAAACGGCTGCCGTGAAGTTTGCACGCGTTCCGCAGCCACCCGCGCCGTCATCCGCAACTCTTCAAAACGCAGCGCCCGGTAGCCTGCGCTGTCCACATGAATTTTTTCGTGGAACGTCGGCTCCAGCCGCAGCGCCTTGAACGCCAGGTGCTCGAACGCTTTCAAAACTTCCGCGTTATGCCCCAGCAATATCTCTTTGTCCCGGCCGTCCAGATCTGCCAGCACTTCCGCATCTCCCTCGGCCCCAGCCGTTCCTGGACCAACCGCGCGCACACTCACTTTCAATTCAAGCCCAGACGTGCGCACAATACTCTCTAGAAAATTCTTCAGGGCCTCGGCCGTTGCTTGCCGGTCCAGCTTGCCATCGCGAATAAGTTCTTGAGTCATGCGGCGTTCGAACGGATTGTCCTTAGCGAGCGCTTCAGAGAAAAATCCCCGGCTTACGATTTCTTTCCGCGCACAGGCTTCACTGGCACGGGCGACGGATGCGTCCGGTTCAAATACCACTGCTGCGCAATTCCCACCAAATTGCTGGTCAAAATATACACCGCCAGCCCGCTGGAGAACGGGAAAACCACGAACATCGCCGCCATGCTGATCGGCATGAACTTCATCATCGCCTGCTGTTGCGGATCGGTCGCCGTCACCGGGGTCATCTTCGACACCAGATACATGGACAGTCCCATCGTCACCGGAAGAATGTAGTACGGGTCTTTCGACGAAAGGTCCGTAATCCAAAGCCAGCTTGCGTGCCGCATCTCGATAGCCCCGCGCAATGCCGTGTTCAGGCCGAACCACACCGGCATCTGCAAGAGCATCGGCAGGCACCCGCCGCCGATGTTGATGCCTTCCCGCTGGTAAACCGCCATCACTTCTTTCTGCATCTCCGCTTTTTTCGGATCGTTAAACTTGTACTTCTTGTATTTTTCGTTGATTGCCTTGATCTCCGGCGCCACACGCTGCATTTTCAGCGTCGTCTTGTAGCTCGAAATCCGCAGCGGAAAGAATAGCGCGTTGACAATCAGCGTCAGCACCACCACGGCCCAGCCCCAGTTGGGAATGTAGCTATGCAGCCACTTCAGCGCGTGGAACATGGGCTCGGCGATGAACTCCAGCCAGCCGAAGCTGATCAACCCGTGCAACGGCGGGTTCATCTTCTTCAAGTCGTCGTAATCTTTCGGCCCGACGTACACCCGCAATGCCACCGGCTGCAGCGCCGTCGCAGCAGCAACTTGCGGCACCGGCTCCAGCGTGTCCTGATCATTTACCTTCACCGTCCGCGAGGTCTTCCAGTACCGCGTTTCCAGCGTCCCCGGCGCGGCGCTACCCACGGGCAAAAATGCGGCCGTAAAATAGCGATCCTCAATTCCTGCAAAATCTTTTCCGCCTTGCCAGACGCCCGGGCCCCACTTCTCCGGCCCGTCCAGCTTCTTGTGCAGGTAGTTCGTGATCTTGCCGTTCTCGCTGTAGTACGTCGAAACGGTTTCCACCGGCGCGGGATTCGTCACCGTCAAATCGCCAAAGCCGCCCAGCCAGCCAATTCCCGCCGTAATCGGTCTTCCATCTAACTTGGCGGTGGTCTCCACGCGAACCACGTAGGTGTGGTCAAATCGGAAATGTTTTGTAATTTCCAGGTGACCGTTGCTCCATGCAAATTCCGCGTCCGCCGGCGCATGCAGCGTCTCCGCGCCCGAAGATATCTGGTAAAGCCCCGTATTCGCCGCATTCTGCAACTGCTCATCATCCAGCACCACTGCAAAGGGCCAGCCGCCGGTCTGCTGTGAAGCTGCGGGATGCACCACATCCAACACATGCTGTGGCTTCGCGTCATCCATGTATTTCTTTAACTGCCAGCTCTTCACCACTGCGCCGCGGTTCGAAATCTCTACGCGGTAGAGGTCGTTCTCGATCACGATCGTGCGTTCTTGCGAATCGCTTTTGGGCGGGACACTCACCGCAGGTGCCGGGGAAATCGCTGTTGCCGTGTTGGGTGCTTGCGTAGCACCAGCCGCGGGTGTTGTCGCAGGCCCTGGCGTTGCCGGAGCGCTCACCGCCGGCCGGTTCGCTTGGGGTGATGGCACCGGTGGCTTCGGCCCAAAATATTTCGCCCAAAGCAGAATCACGCCCATCGATAACAACGACGCCACGAGGATCCGTAGCTCCGGAGTGAACTTGTCCTTCTGTCCCGGCAAGCTCACGAATGCACCTCATCCTGCGTCGCTGCGCCGCGCCTGGAAGAAATCGCATTCGCATTTGTTTCCGATGGCATGTTTTCCCATTTCTCTGGAACCGGGTCGTAGCCGGTTTTCCGCCAAAGCGGCTGGCACCGCAAGAGCCGTTTCGTCCCCAGCCAAATTCCCCTGGCGACTCCAAACCGCTCGATCGCTTCGTACGCATACCGCGAACAGCTCGGCTGAAACCGGCAGTTCCCCGCAAATAGAATGGACAGGTAGGCTTTGTAGAACCGCAGTGCGAGCAGCGCCGCGCGCACAGGAATCGATCGTTTTCCGAATCCCTCTTGGCTCAGAGGCCCTTCATCACTCGCAGTAACTCCGCCGTCAGCGCCGCAAACTCCGCTCGCGCCACCGTACTCTTCGGGTGTATGACGATGTCCCATCCTGCGGCTATCTCCAGCCGGTGGCAGCGCACCATTTCGCGCAGGCGCCGCCGGATCCGATTGCGCACCACCGCGCCGCCAAGCGCTTTCTTGATGCTGAATCCAAAGCGGCTCTGCGGCTGTTCGTTGGCGCGGAAAAAAACTGTGAAGTGGGAACTCGAGCGGCGCTTCCCGGCACGGTACACGGCGTCAAACTCCACCTTCCGCACCAGCCGCGCCTCGCGCGGAAACGTTGCCCCATCGACCCCCGCACCGCCCGGAGTCACGGGGCTCCCCGCTTTATTCGGGGGTAAGCCGATGGCGTCCCTTCTTGCGGCGTGCCGCCAGCACTTTGCGGCCGCCCTTCGTCTTCATGCGTACGCGGAACCCGTGCGTCTTGGCGCGCCGGCGTCTCCGCGGTTGAAATGTGCGCTTTGGCAAAACGATCCCCCTTTGTTGCCTACAATATGTATTACGCGATCGCGGGGCCAGCTCTTTCACCCGCGGCCGCAGCACAGCCCACTAGCTGCTTCAGCGGCGGCGTTCGAATCTATTAGTGTATTCGACCCCCGCGCGCAGGGTCAAGAAATCCTCGGGCTAGGCTATTAGGGCAGGGAAAAGTGCTGCACCCGATCCGCGCTCTCACTTCCATTTCTCCGTTAATTGTGTCGTTGCAATCTCAACTACCCACTCTTTGTTTCCGTAGGCAAAATTGCTTCGACATTACTTCAGCCCACACCCAGCTGAAAGATAGCTTCCTGTAACAGAGTGCTCTTTAAGAACGCGAGGGCTTAGCTCGCCGGCGTAACCGCCGGGATTGGGCGAAAATGAATGCCAGGCTGCCCAATCCGTGCTGCGAGTTCCAGCGCTAACGGACGGAAACGGCTCTGAACTCTCGCCGGCAATTGCGGCTGGCAGATCGGAGGTGGCTCGTGAAAGACAAGTCGGGCGCGGAGCTACCGGTCTCAAAAGGAAAAAATAGAAGGAGTGACCGTTACCCTGTAGTTGTTCCCGTGAAGGTGAAGTGGTTAGAGCCCGATGGCGCAGGCGTCATCGAGTTTGCTGAAGCCAAAGAAGTCAACATGCACGGTGGGCTGCTCAGCATGAGAGGCTGCCCGGCCGCCGGGAGCGTTATTGAGCTGACTAACCTTATCTCAAGTAAGACAGCCTCGGCGCGAGTGGTATCCCTCCGTACATCCAGGAACAGTGAAGTGTTGGGAGTGGCTGTCGAGCTTCTTAGTCCCAGCGAATCTTTTTGGGGCGTGACGTTCCGGCTGAAGATGGCCACCGACGACCTCCTGAAACTCGAGAAAGACATCAAGCCGGGCGGAATGGATGCTCGCGTGCTTCGTGAGTTTCGCGACGCCGTCGATTATGTACGCAAGACCGCCTGGGCACTTCAAGAATTGCAGGAGCGCCAGGCCCAACAACGGGATACCGCTACGGTGCGCTCCTTGCTCACCGAAGAGCGTGTCCGGCGCGCCACCCAGCTCAGCAGGGCGCTGGTCTCGGATTTGGACGCCCATGAAGTGACTGACGGAACCACAGGGGCTGCGGATCTTTTTCGAGCCATTGAAGGCCTCTATCAGCGTCTGGCAGGTTTGTTCAAGATCCGTGAATCTCGGTAGCCCCTCCCTGCCAGGAATCCCCGGAAAACACAAAGAGAAGCGTGTGTCACGGCTTCTTGTCGACTTCTGCGTAGTCGCCTTGCCGGACGGCCGCCCGGCTAGTGCTTCACTTCTCCGGTGACCGCTTTTATCAGGATCTGGGCGGCTTTGAGCTTTTGGATGCCCAGTATCCAGGGCGTGTCGCTCCTGCACAGTACGGAAGCGAACAGTATAATTCCGGAATGGCGCTAATTCCACTTGCCAAGAAACTATTCCAAACGCTGGCCAGGGTCATTCCGCAATGCGGGATGGTTTCGCAGGCGGTGGCTTTCAATATGTTCTTGGCGTTCTTTGCCGTCCTGCTGACTGCCCTGAGTCTGATGAAGAGTTCCCTGGAAGGGGAAGGCGGTCAGGATCTCGCCGTGCGGATTTCAGCGATTCTGCCTCCCGGTAGCTGGCAACTCATATCCGCCTACGTGTTACGCCAGGAAGTGAACGCCTGGTACTTCGCGCTTATCGGCTGGGTCGGAACGCTGCTTGTAGGCTCGCAGGTGATGAAGCTCATCATCAAAGGCATCGAGCTAATCTATGGTGACCAGGGCACACATTCCTTTCTCGGCCGGCAGCTTCGTGGTTTGCTTTTGTTCTCCGTAACCATAGTGGCGTGGCTCGTGGTCGTCGCCTTGAGCGTGTTTGGCAGGCCAATCCGCCAATGGATGACTCCCGGATTTAACAACTCCGCGCTGACTCGTGGTTTCTGGTACGTCACCCTCCCCGTCTTGGGTGTGCTCCTGGCGATGCTCGTCCTGGCTTTCATTTATCGCCTTGCGCGGCCCGGCACAACGACTTGGCGCTCCGTTCTGCCTGGCGCGGCTGCCGCCACGATTCTCTGGTGGGGCGTCAATTTGCTTTTTGGAGTTTACGTCCGGAAGATGAACTATGGACTTGTATTCGGTGGGCTGGCCGCGGCCATCGGCTTGATGGCGTGGATGGAGCTCTCAGTCATGATCGTCTTTCTTGGTGCAGCGTGGAACGCGGAAAACGTTGCACTGCCTCAGGGAATTTCGCCGTTGCCCCAGACCATCCACGAATGACGTAAGTGAAACCAGCAGAATATTGTCCTGCTGATCGCGGAAAGGGGATGGAGGAGGGTGACAGAAATCCTCAGCTTTTTGGAGGCGCGGGCCCATCCGCAGAGGGCATGGCAAATTTGGCGTCGTCCACCGGAACGTTGCATTGGATATCCTGCAGGGTGATTACAAAACTCACCGCTGCAGTGGCAACTCGAAGCCGGTAAGGCGCTTGAACCCCGCAGGCAGTACGGTAATCTTCGAAGAAAACGCTGGCCTTCTCAACCGTTCCCGTTTCATTCGGCCCTTCGGAATCTTCGGCAATGCGCAGCCCCGTTTGCGCGTCCATATACATTGTCACCGTCTTCCCACCGGGCTGATGCGTAACCACCGTATACGCGTCGCGCTCTCCCACTTTGGTTCGCCCAGTAACTTTCATGTCCGGGTGCAATTCCTTCAGCCGCACATCCGAGTCAAGTACCGCCTCTACCTTCGTTTCTTCCAGTTCGCTTCCTTCGAGGGGCTTCAGCCCGGACTGCGGATCGGATTTCCAGCCCGCCTTTCCATCAAACCCCTGTTTCTGTTCAAATTGCCCATTCGCCAGCGAAATGACTCTCAGGACTTTGTTCGGACTTTTCGCGTAAATCTCCACCGTACCCGTCATGCCAATCGATGCAATATCGATCGTTCCCGTCAAAACCATCGTCTTGAGCTTGGCCCAGGCTTCCTTCCCCCCGCTCCCCTTGGCGCATTTCTCGGAGAGTTCGTCGGCGCTCGGAAGCGCCTCCTCCTTGGCCGCCGCTGCCTTTGGAGCAGGAGTCGACTGCGGAAAGGCTGGTCCAGCAAAAAGACTCAAAAAACCAGCAGCGCTGCTGAGAAGACGAATCTTGCGAATCATTGGCACCCTCGTTGTTTCTGCGATTTTCATCGTCAAAAGGTCTCGGTTTTGCGGCCTTGGCAGTCTCTCCCGCCGTATCCCAACCGTCAATCTGTTTAACGCGTCCGCCCCAGCGAATATTTCACTTTTCGACCCTGAATTTGTTCAAAGCACGTCTAGGCCGCGCGCTTCATGCTGCGATATTCGTCGAACGCCGCCAGAAACCGGTCCACATCCTTCCGTAACAGGTAATATGGCGTCGAAAGACGGATCTTCGAAGGTGCCCCGCCTCGAATCCGAATCTTCTTTTCCTTCCACATCCAGTTTTCGGTCTCCACAATCTGCAGCGGCGGCACGTTCACCGTGGCAATCCCGCAGCGCAGCGCCGGATCCGGCGAAGTCCATGATTCCGCGCCGCGCTTCACCATCTCCTTCAAAATGTAGTCAGCCGACTGACGGTGCCTCTTCTCAATCCGCTCCATCCCGATTTCATTCGCCAGTTGCACCGCCGCGCGCAGGCCCCAGAGCGCCGGCACGTTCGAACTGCCGATCCGCTGGAATCGTTCCGCGCGAATCTTCGTGTCGTTCCAGCCCTCGGTCGCAATCGTGTTCCATAGGCGGTCGATCACTTCATCGCGCACGTACAAAAATCCGCTGCCTTTCGTCGCCTGCAGCCATTTGTGCGGGCTGGACGAATACATGTCGCAACCCAGTTCATGCAGGTTCAGCTCCATCATCCCCGGGACGTGTGCGCCGTCCACGGCCGAGAGAATTCCCTTCGAACGCGCCAGCGCACAGAGCTCCTTTACCGGCAGCACCACGCCCGTCACCGTCGAAATGTGGCTGAAGAAAAGCACCTTCGTCCGCGGCGTAATCGCATCGTTGAAAAGATTCATCACCGCCGCCGCGTTCGGCACCGGCTTCGGCAGCGTCACTTTCTTCACTACCGTCCCGTAGCGCTTCGCCTTCAGATTCCACGGATGCTCGCCGCCCGGATGCTCCTGGTCGGTCATCAAAACTTCATCGCCCGGCTTCATATCCACGCCGTTGGCGATGTAGCTGTTGGCCTCCGTCGCGTTCCGCAGCAGCGCCAACTCATCGCGGCTGCATCCCACAAACGCCGCCACCGGATCGCGAAACTCGTTCCACGACGCATATCCCCAGATCGGATAATCCTCCGGATTGCTCTGCGCCATTTTTTCCGTTTCGTTGTAGCCATCAAAAATCGCCTTCAGCACCGGCATCGGCGACGATCCCACTGTCCCGTTGTTCAGATAAACCTCATCGCGCGGGATCACGAATTGCTTGCGCAGCTCCGCCCAGTATTCCTCCTCATTCGAACCATACAGCGCGCTGTCCGGCATCTTCGGCGCTTCCTGTTCGAACAGCGCCGGCCACTCGCGCGCCAGGCTCAACGCCCCCGCTGTTCCAGCAAGCCCAGCAACCGACGACAAAAATCCGCGACGATCGAACATGCACACCTCCACAAATCAGGCTGCGCGAATTCTACGCGCGAACCCCCGCCGCAACAATCAACATTCCACGCTGTAAAGCTTGCAGCCGTGCGCGCCTCGGTTTATCTTTGCCGCGCACCAGTTAGCATCGAAAGGTCAGAACGCATGCACGTTTTGAAATGCTTCGTCGCCGCCCTCTTGGCATTTTTCATCTCCGCGTCGATTCCCGCCAGCGCGCAACAGAGAAATTCAAAAAAGCCCCCGCCCACCGCACCCGCCACTCTCCTCGATGAAGTCATGAACACGCTCTTCACCACGCATCGCTTCGAACAAACCGCCATCTCCCCCGACGGCAATAAAATAGCCTGGGTCGAAACCCTAGTCGGCAAAGACGGCGCCCCCGATGGCAACACCGCGATCTATGTCACAGGTCTCCAATCAAACGAAGGGCCAGCTCGTGTCAGTGCTGCAACGAGGAACGTCAGCCTTTCAAGTAAAGGTGTTATTGCAGATGGAATTCAATTCGTGCCACGGGCTGAAGGTTCTCTTGCTTGGTCTCCCGACTCCACCAAGCTGGCATTCCTATCCGACGTCGTAAAACCGGGTCAATTGCAGCTCTACGTCAAGGATTTGGCCGACCACGGCTCAATTCATCGCCTCACCAACGTCAAAGGCCTCCTCGCCACCCCGCGCTGGTCCCCCGACGGCAAATCCATCGCCGTCCTCTTCACCGAGAACGCCACCCGCGCTGCCGGCCCGCTCGTTGCCGAAACTCCCGAAACCGGCGAAATCAAGGACGCCTTTTTCGAACAGCGCCTCGCCCTAGTCGACCTCGCCTCCGGCGAATTCCGCCAAATCTCTCCTCCCGACATGTACGTCTACGAATTCGACTGGTCCCCCGACAGCGCCCGCTTCGCCCTCCTCGCCGCCCACGGCAATGGTGACAACAACTGGTACATCGCCCAGCTCTACACTCTCGACGCTGGCGCTCTCGGCCTCATGAAGTCCATCTACACTCCGCCCCTCCAAATCGCCAATCCCGCCTGGTCCCCCGACGGCAAAAAAATCGCCTTCATCGCCGGCCTCATGAGCGATGAACCCTCCGTCGGCGGTGACATCTTCACCATCTCCGCCACCGGCGGCGAACCTACCAATCTCACTCCCGCAATGAAAGCCACCGCAAATTCCCTCGCCTGGACCCCCGAAGGAAAAATCGTCTTTGGCGAATCCATCGAAGGTGACGCCGCCATCGCCACCGTCGATCCCTCCACCAACCGCATCGATCCTCTTTGGCGCGGCCAGGAACAAATCTCCGCCGGCCTCTGGGGTACCAACCTCTCTCTCGCCGCCGATGGCAAAACCTCCGCCGTCATCCGCAGCTCTCTCAGCGACCCGCCCGAAATCTGGGCTGGCCCCATCGGCTACTGGCGCCAACTCACTCATCGCAACACCGCCGTCAAACCCGCCTGGGGCGAAGCTAAGTCCCTCCACTGGAAAAATGACGCCTACGACCTTCAAGGCTGGCTGATCTACCCGCGGAATTTCGATCCCGCCAAAAAATATCCCATGATTGTCGAAGTTCACGGCGGCCCCGGCGCCGCAGTCCAGTCGGAATGGCCGCGCGCAGGAGATTTCGCCATCGCGCTAGCCGCTTCCGGCTATTTCGTCTTTCAACCCAATCCCCGCGGCAGCTTCGGCCAGGGCGAAGCCTTCACCCGCGCCAACGTCCGCGATTTCGGCTACGGCGATTTTCGCGACGTCCTCGCCGGCGTCGACGAAGCCCTCCGCGCCGCCCCCATCGACCCCGCTCGCCTCGGCCTGACCGGCTGGAGCTACGGCGGCTACATGACCATGTGGGGCGTCACGCAAACCACCCGCTTCAAAGCCGCCATGGCCGGCGCCGGCCTCGCCAACCTCCAGAGCTACTACGGCGAAAACAAAATCGATCAGTGGATGATCCCCTTCTTCGGCAAATCCGTTTACGACGACCCCGAGGTCTACGCCAAAAGCTCTCCCATCACCTTCATCAAAAATGCCAAAACTCCCACGCTCATCCTCGTCGGCGACAGCGACGGCGAATGCCCCACTCCGCAATCCTACGAATTCTGGCACGCCCTAAAAACTCTCGGCGTCGAAACCCAGCTCGTCGTTTACGAACACGAAGGCCACCACTTCGTCAACCCCGCCCACCTGCGCGATCGCACCTTGCGAACAGCGAAGTGGTTTGATGCGCACCTGCGTTAACCCTCTTCTTCTTTTGCGCACACGCTCTGGCCCTAGCACGGCCCGCCTTCTGCCCTCGTGCTAGCCTCGTCTTAGGGAAACTTTCCGCATCCATTTGAGCTTCTCCTCCCGCCCCAGGAGGCTCCATGCCCGACTACAAATTTACGCTGAGCGGCTGGAAAGCTTTGGTCGCCCTCGCCGTCGTAGCCGCTTGGTACGGCGCGCAGGTCTCCTACCGCATTCGTCCCGTCGACGACGCCGGCCGCCAAGCCATCCAATCCTGGCTGCTTCGCGGTTATCGCGGAGAAACCCCCAAAGACCTTCTCCGAAAGCTCGAAGACGCCAAGGCCGGTCTGCCCCCCGAACCCGAGCCTCCGCCCATGGACGTCCAAATCGTTTCACTCTCCGCCCACGGCGGCACCAGCCACATGATCGTCAAGGTGGAAGTCACCGTCAACGGCGACCCTCCCCCCGATGGCCGCCCCATCCGCTACCTCTATGTCTCCCGCAATTTCGACGACACCTGGAGCGTCCTCTACGAGTCCTCCGCCTACGCCTACAAATCTGCCCTCTGGTCCCGCCCTTAAGAACGATCGGGAAGCCCGGCATCTGCGAGTTCCAGAATGGGAATTGTTTGGTATACACCCGGCAGTTTTCGTAAGAGTGGCAAGCAAAGGACTTACAGGATACGTAAAATGAAAGAGTGCGTAAGCGATTGAAAACAAAGGGCCGATTTTGAGGACATTTGGTTGAGATGTGTTCGTAGAAAGCAGAGGAACGGAAAGGTGGCGGTTGAGCGCGTTATTCACACTTATACTATAGCATCCCGGTATACTTTGTCAAGGAAAAGATAAGTGGTTTGTTTGCTGCGGGATGGCATACAAGAACAGAAAGATTAGATTGAGTGCCGCATCCTTCTCCACCTTCCCCCTTCTAACTTCTAGTTTTCCTTTTCCCTCCCCGAGCTATACTCACCCTTCTGCCCATGCCCAAACCCGAAGCCTTTTCCCGCGTCGATCGATCAAGCCCTCATCTCTATCTATTCGCCTGCTAGTACTGATAAATGACCTCAACATCCCGTAAAATCAGCTTGACACCACCGCTGCAATCGTATACTTTATGCGTTGACGACTCCCCGGCAATCCAATGCCGGTTCGGGCAATCTATACGATTGCCCTTCTTTTTTGCTCCCCATGCCCCCTCGCACCATCGTCTACATAGACGGGTTCAACCTCTACTATGGGGCGGTCCGTGGCAGCGCCTTCAAATGGCTAAACCTGCAGCGTTTCTTTCAATTGCTCAGGCCTGCCGACAACATTCTTGGGATCCACTATTTCACTGCTTTGGTCGATGGCCCGACAAGACCGAATCAAACCGTCTATCTCCGCGCCCTCGGTACCTTGCCGCTCGTGAACGTCGTTCTCGGAAAATTCAAGAAGAAACAGGTCCGCTGTTCTAACTCTGCTTGTACTTTCACAGGCGACCGCTTTTTCGAAGTTCCGGAAGAAAAGCGGACGGACGTCAACATTGCCGTGTTCCTGCTGGATGACGCCTATCAAAACAAATGCGACCACTCGATTGTCGTCAGCGGAGATTCAGACCTGGTGCCCGCCATCAGCCTGCTGAAAGTCCGTTTTCCCCACAAGAAAGTCACCGTCTATGTGCCTTCGAGGAATCCCAAGCGCGGAGCTGCAGTCGAGTTGCGTTCCGTTGCCGACAAACACCGCACCCTCCCTCTCAATCTCCTGCCATTTGCTCAGTTCCCGAATCCGCTCCCCGACGGTACTGGTGGCTTCCTGCACAAACCTGCTTCTTGGTGAAAATAGCCCTCCCCCTCTGCCCTTACACCCGCCATTGACTACACTGGCTAGTTCGCTCAATGATACCGAGCGTCACAATTCTTCGCGGAGCTGCTCGCCCTCAACCAAATGGCCGAATTGACTTGGGATGGGAAGTACAAGGAAGGCAAGAAGCAAGGGCCGGTACGAATCGCATTGCCTTTTCAGACCATCGAGACTGTCAACGAAAGCACGCAGGACCGGCAGCGCAATCTAGAACTTTTCGCCGGCGGACGGGACACAGAATGGCGCAACCGACTCATCTGGGGAGACAAGAAATATGTGCTTCCGTCACTTCTCCCAGAATTCGCACGCAAAATAAACTTCATCTACATCGACCCGCCATTCGACACGGGGCAGGATTTCTCTTACACGGCGACGATTCCCGAGCTTGTCGAAACCGAGCAAGAAGAAGAGACAGAATTTCTCAAGCAGCCCTCCCTCATCGAGCAAAAGGCTTACCGAGACACCTGGGGCGTAACCCCCGCTGAAAGAGATCGCGGCGTTAGGCCACGAGACCGGTACTTAAAGTGGTTTTGGGATACATGTATTCTGCTCCGTGAATTGCTCGCGGAGAGCGGATGCATATACGTGCATCTAGATTGGAGAATGGCTCACTACGCCAAGGTTGTGATGGACGAGGTATTTGGGCCGGAGAATTTTCTTGTCAACTTGGTTTGGTCCTATCAGACACGCCATTCTTCGGACCGTTTCTGGAACCGCAAGCACGACGACATCTTACTGTACAAAATGTCAGAGCAGTGGACTTTCAACTGGAAAGACGAAGAAGTGATGCAGAAGCTTTCTCCGGTCACTATCGCAAAATATCGTAACAAGGACGAAAACGGCCTTTACAGGCTTAACGGACGTTTTCTAAAGGGCAGCCCAATCAAGGGAGCGAAAGATGTAGATCCTAAGTGGGAAAGAACCAATCCCGAACTCGTCGTTCGAGACTACCTCCGGCCCGGTATACCTCCCAACGATTCCTTTTTTCTCCCTATCGAAAACCAATCTTCCGCTGACCGGACAGATTACCCAACTCAAAAGCCGACTGCACTTCTGCGCAAATTGATCAAGGCTTCATCGAATGAGAACGACTTGATACTAGACTGCTTTGTTGGGAGCGGTACGACGGCCGCCGTTTCCGAGACGTTAGGACGGCGCTGGATTTCATGCGATCTGAGCCGCTTTGCCATACACACAACCCGCAAACGGCTATTAGGCCTGTCAAACGTAAGGCCGTTCATAGTTCAGAATCTTGGTAAATACGAACGACAAGTGTGGCAGGCTGCCGAATTTCCATCCAATGGAAAAGACCATTTGGAAGAGCAGCGAGAGAGAGAAGCAGCCTATCGCAAGTTCATTTTAGACCTCTACCACGCCAGCCCAATAAGTGGCCAAAGTTGGTTGCACGGAACAAAGGGCGGGCGCATGGTGCATGTCGCAGCGGTAGACGCACCCGTAACTCAGGCTGATGTGAAGGCCATCGCGCGAGATACCTGGAAGTCGATTTCCTCAGGGAAAGACTCGCCGACACAGGCTAGAGTTGACATTCTTGGGTGGGAGTTTGCACTGGAAGTCAACGAACTAGCTAAGCAGGTTGCCGCTGAATCGAGGGTTGACGTTTCATTCAAAAAAATTCCACGGGAAGTCTTAGACAAGAAGGCAATCGAGCAGGGCGATGTAAGATTCTTCGAACTTGGCGCACTTTCGGTTGAGCCGAAACAGAAAGCCCTCGAGGTAAGTCTTAAACTGAAAGATTTTGTCATTCCGACAGACGATATCCCTGAAGACGCGCGAAAAGCAGTCAAGCATTGGAGCCAGCTCATTGACTATTGGGCTGTCGACTGGGACTACAAGAACGATACCTTCCACAACCAATGGCAGGCGTACCGGACGCGGAGAGAACCGAAGATCGAACTAGAGACGAAGTACGAATACAAGGAATCGGGGAAATATAAGGTCGTCGTGAAAGTGATCGATATTCTTGGGAATGACACTACAAAGACGCTAGAACTTAACATGAAATGAAGAAGAGAGATTCCTCGCCGCGCTTGGAATGATGGCGAGGACTTGGGACTATGCCGAAGAAAAAGAAGGAGAGAACTCCGCCTTCCCAAACGGAGCTACTGGACATCACGGCCAAGCTCCGCACAGGCCCCTGCGTGCCCGCGCTTCGCGAAGCGTCGAAGGCCTGGAAGGCGGGTGGATACAAGGGCGTAACCGACACCACCCGAATCCTACTCAATCATTGGTTCTACACAGATCATCGCCTGCGAACGGGCTTGCCGTTTAAATACCACGCCTCCCAACAGGAAGCGATTGAAACGCTAATCTTCGTCTGGGAATTCGAGAAAATCCGGACGCGCAAAGGCCTATTGGAGCGTTACGCGCAAGACCTCCGCGATCTGCGGCTGCCTCCGTTTGACGACTTCGCTCGATACTGCATAAAGATGGCTACAGGCAGCGGCAAGACAAAGGTCATGGCCCTTGCCGTTGCATGGCAGTTTCTAAATGCAATGCGGGAGCAGAAGGACATTGCTGAGGACTACGCAAAGACATTTCTCATTGTTGCGCCGAACGTTATCGTATTAGAACGTCTGAAAACCGACTTCTCGGGAGCGAGAATCTTCAAGAATGACCCTATCGTTCCCAAAGAGCTGGGCATCTTCTGGGACGACTTCGATTGCGTTATGCGAGATGACGGAGAAGAAAGGGCTCACGCGGAAGGGACTCTCTTCCTAACAAACATCCAACAGCTCTACGAACGTCCAGACCGTTCGAATGAGGACGAACCCGATGCAATGACTGCAGTTCTGGGACCGAAGCCGCCAACGAACAACCTGCAAATGACCGATTTCTGTGACCGTATAGCGTTGCGTGCAGGCAAACTCCTTGTGATCAACGACGAGGCTCACCACACGCATGATGAAGAGAGCGAGTGGAACAAGGTTATTCGTCGGTTGCATGGAAAGACCCCGATCGCCTCGCAATTGGATTTTTCGGCTACACCTCGCTTTCAGAAAGGCGCAATCTTCCCCTGGACAATCTCGGACTACCCTCTGAAACAGGCAATTGTCGATGGCATCGTGAAGAGACCGATGAAGGGCGTCGCAAACATTCAAGATGCTAAGTCCGAGCACGCCAGCGTGAAGTATCGGGGCTATTTGACCGCCGGCGTCGAGCGATGGCGCGAGTATCGCGAACAGTTGAAGCCCCTTAAGAAGAAGCCGGTTTTCTTCGTCATGCTGAACAGCACGGAAGAGGCCGACGATGTCGCGAATTGGCTTCAAACCACCTACCCATCCGAGTTTGGCAATGAGAGGACCCAGGTCATCCACACAGACAAAGGCGGAGAAGTCAGCAAGAAGGATTTAGACACTGCCAGGAAGGCAGTTCGCGAGGTGGACAAGGAAGACAGCCCCATTCACGCCATAGTCAGCGTCTTAATGCTTCGCGAAGGCTGGGACGTTCAGAACGTCACCGTAGTCGTAGGTTTGAGACCCTATTCCGCCAAGGCGAATATCCTTCCGGAACAAACGATTGGCCGCGGACTTCGGCTCATGTTCCGCGACCTGCCAACAACTTACACGGAGCGCGTGGATATCATCGGTAACAAGGCTTTCCTCGACTTTGTCGACGATTTGGAAAAACTCGAAGAACTGAAGCTCGACACCTTCGAACTCGGCAAAGACAAGCTCCGAATCGTCACCATCATGCCGCTCGGGGACCGGAAGGAATTCGATATCGGACTACCTGTGCTCACGCCATTCCTTGTGCGAAAGAAGAGCCTAGCCGAGGAAATTGCCGCCCTCGAAGTCATGAGTTTTAATTCGATAGTTCTCCCGAAGAGCGAAGACGACCCGCGCTCAAAAACCTTTACCTATGAGGGCTATGACATCATCACGCTAAGGAAGGAATTTGAGCGTGAGTACACCATCCCCGATCCGCAGACCGCTCAAGAAGTCATCGGATACTATGCCCGCCGAATCGCCGAGGCTGTGAAGCTGCCCGCTCAGTTCGCGGTCTTGGCTCCCAAAGTTAGAGAATTCTTCGAGCAAAAGGCCTTCGGCCACGCGGTCGACCTGAACGACCACGCCATTGTGAAAGCCATGAGCACGGCGGTCGCCCACTATGTTTGCGTGGACGTTTTCAAGAAAGCTCTCCAATCGCTAACAATCGAAGAGCAAACCCCACAGCTTCTCGAACCCGCGCGGCTACTCTCCACCTGCCAACCTTTCCCCTGGTCGCGCCCCGTCTGGGAGGGTCAGAAGCGCATCTTCAACCTCGTGCCCTGTGACAATGACTTCGAGCGGGAATTCGCGAAGTTTCTGGACAATGCGAAGGACGTGACCGCATTCGCAAAACTACCCAGGGCATTCGGCTTCACCATTGAATACACGGATACCTCCATGAATCTTCGCAACTATGAGCCTGATTTTGTGGCTATCGACAAGTTCGGTGTCCACTGGCTCCTAGAGTCCAAAGGCCAGGAAAACGTCGACGTGTTGAGGAAAGACATCGCCGCCATGCGCTGGTGCGAAAACGCAAGCAAGCTGACCGACAAACAATGGAAATATGTAAAGGTCCCTCAAAAGGAGTTTGAAGCCCTCCAACCAACCCGTCTCAGCGATCTCAAAGCCCTCAGCCCAGTCCTCTTCGATTGAAAATTCGGCCTTGCCGGAATAGCGGTTCCCGGACGTATCTACGGGACGTTTCGACGATCCCACTCAGCCCACGTATAATGTGCCCTCGACTTCAGGAGAGCACACCATGCGCTATCGCAAATTTGGCCGCACCGGATGGAACGTCAGCGAAATTGGATACGGCATGTGGGGCATGGCGGGCTGGACCGGCTCCGACGACGCCGAATCGCTCGCGGCCCTCCAGCGTGCCGTCGATCTCGGCTGCAATTTTTTTGACACCGCGTGGGCCTACGGCAGCGGCCACAGCGAAGAACTTCTCGGAAAAATCCTGCGCGCCAACAAAAACAATTCCGCCGCCGGCGGCCCCGGCAAAAAACTCTATGCTGCCACAAAAATTCCGCCGAAAAATCGCCGCTGGCCCTCGCGCCCGGAATATTCTCTCGACGATTCTTATCCGCCCGACTACATCTTCGAGTACGTCGACAAGAGCCTCAAAAATATTGGCGCCGACATGCTCGACCTCATTCAGTTTCACACTTGGGAAGATGTCTGGCTCAACGACGAGC
>Ga0207153_1058_pt2 | contig 21542 bp, 15 predicted proteins | sample Alteio_BWMinHeat_27_FD_153580 | JGI IMG/M metagenome (GOLD analysis project Ga0207153, IMG submission 153580) | Enriched cells from forest soil in Barre Woods Harvard Forest LTER site, Petersham, Massachusetts, United States -... | ecosystem: Environmental > Terrestrial > Soil > Temperate forest >...
GGCTTTATAGTTTGAAATGTGAACCTTAACGCGGTTGATGTAAGCATTATCAAGATTTATGAGGATAATGTGCCCCAATATTTTCAAACCAATGGCATTAATGGCGACAATGAATTAAGGCGTGTTGGTAAGCCCATTGTTCAAAAAACTATCCGTTTGGATGGCGATAAGTCAGTTAACCTGAATAAAAAAACAAGGTTTATGCTGGATATCGACAAACTGTTTCGTACCGAGCCAGGTGCCATATATCGCGTAATTATCGGTTTCCGCAAATCGTATTCTATTTACAGTTGCAAGGCTGGTGGAACGGTAAAAACTAATGCCGATAGCGGGGACGAAGAATATGATGGTGAGGAAGGTGACAGTGGTAGTAGCTACAGCGCTAATATTGATGAGGATGATGATTTCTGGTCGAAATATGATAACTACTATCAGCCGGGGTACAATTGGAAAGACCGTGATGATCCATGTACCGACTCTTATTATAATAAGCAGCGGTGGGCAATCCGCAATGTTATCGCGTCAAACATTGGCCTGATTGCCAAACGCGGAACCGATAACAGTATGACGGTTGTAGCTACGGATATACTAACCGCGCAGCCACTTTCGGGCGTTGAGCTTGACCTGTTGGATTACCAGAAACAGGTTATTTACAAAACAACTTCGGATAGTTACGGCCTGGCAAAATTCGACATGCAGCGTAAGCCTTATCTGCTAATAGCCAAGCGTGGTGACGAGCGCGGTTATTTAAAATTAGATGATGGCAGCGCGTTACCGCTAACCCGTTTTAATGTTGGCGGCGAACAGGTGCAAAGCGGCATTAAAGGTTTTATTTATGGCGAGCGCGGGGTTTGGCGGCCAGGTGATAGCATTTTCATGTCGTTTATTTTGGAGGATAAGCAGAATAAGCTTCCGAAAGATCACCCGGTAGAATTGAACTTTTATAATCCAACAGGGCAATTGTACACCACGCTTACCCGCACATTATCGGTTGATGGTTTTTACAGCTTCCACCTCGCAACGCAAACAACGGATATTACCGGCAACTGGACGGCCAAAATAAAAGTGGGCGGTGCAACCTTTGAAAAAACCATCAAGGTTGAAACCATAATGCCAAACCGGCTAAAAGTGAATTTAAGTTTTGGTAATCAAACAGAATTAACCAAGGACCAAAACACCACGGGCACTCTTAATGCGAAATGGTTATTTGGGGGTATCGCGCAGAATTTAAAAGCCAGTGTGAACGCGTTCCTGTCCTCGCAGGCTACGACTTTTAAAGGGTTTGATGATTATAATTTTGACGACCCTACCCTGCAATTTGACACGCAGGTACAAAGCGTATTTGACGGCAGGCTGGACGCGCAGGGCAATGCGACTATTAACGCCGATATTAATGTAGAGAAACAAGCACCGGGCCAGCTAAAGGCTAACTTCATGGTGAAAGTATTTGAGCCAGGCGGTAACTTCAGCATAAACCAAGTGAGCATACCTTATAATGTTTACCCGGGCTATGTAGGTATTAAAGCCGAGAAAGGTGATGCGCTTTCGGGCATGTTGGTAACCAATAAAGAGCATAGTTTTGATATTGCCGATGTAGATACCAAAGGCAACCTAATGCCGGGCAGGCGCAGTGTTCAGGTAGAGCTTTATAAAGTTCAGTGGCGCTGGTGGTGGGATAATACCGGCAACCAAATGAGCAACTTTACACAGGACAAATACAATAAGCTTGTTAAAACTGAGAATGTAACCTTAAACAATGGCCGCGGCAAATGGGACATAAAAATTAATGATGCCGAGTGGGGCCGCTACCTGGTAAGGGTGAAGGATGAACAAACAGGACATTCAACCGGCAAGGTCATTTACCTCGATTGGTCGAACGCGGCGCAGCGCTTGCAACAGGACAACCCGACAGAGGCGGCAATGCTATCGTTTACGTCAAACAAAAAAAGCTATAAAGTTGGCGAGGAAGCAATATTGACTATACCGACCATGGCTAATGGCCGCGCATTGATTAGCTTTGAGAATGGAACCAAGGTTTTAAAAACGGATTGGATAAGCACGCAAAAAGGCGAAACACAATACCGCTTTAAAGTTGATGGAACTATGGCGCCTAACGTTTTTGTGAATGTAACGCTGCTACAGCCACACTCGCAAACCGTTAATGACCTGCCGATACGCATGTATGGCGCTATACCTTTATTGGTAGAGGACCCTGCAACGATATTAAAACCGGTAATTGGCATGCCGGATAAAATACGGCCGGAAACCAAATCGGCAATAACCGTATCGGAAGCATCCGGCAAGGAAATGACCTATACTATTGCTATTGTCGATGAGGGACTGCTGGATATTACCAACTTTAAAACACCCAATCCGCATGAAACTTTTTATGCACGTGAAGCATTGGGCGTAAAAACATGGGACTTGTTTGATTATGTAATAGGCGCTTTCGGTGGAGATTTAGAGCGAATATTAAGTATTGGTGGCGATGCCGGAGGCAAATCACTAAATAAAAACATTTCAGTTAACCGCTTTAAACCGGTAGTGAAATTTATGGGGCCGTACCATTTGGATGCCGGCGAAAAACAAACCCATGCGTTTACCCTGCCGCAATACATTGGTTCGGTAAAGGCAATGGTAATTGCCGGGCACCAGGGTAGCTACGGCTTTGCTGATAAAGATGTGGCCGTTAAAAAGCCGTTAATGATATTGGCTACTTTACCGCGTGTATTAGGCCCGACTGAAAAGCTGCAATTACCGGTAACGGTTTTCGCGATGGAGAATAATGTAAAAACAGTTAATGTAGAAGTACAGTCAAACGCGTTTAGTAACCTGGCTGGCAATAACCGCCAAACGGTAACATTCGCCAAACCGGGCGAGCAACTCATCACATTTGATCTGGCGGTTAAGGATTTCGTTGGCGTAGGCAAGGTAAGGGTAATAGCGCAAAGCGGCAGCGAAAAAGCGGTCTATGATGTTGAGCTGAATGTGCGCAACCCTAACCCGGCTATAACCAAAGTATTGGAAAAAGAGCTGGCTCCGGGCGAAACCTGGAATACGCCGTATGCAGCTATCGGTATGAATGGCACTAACAAAACTACCTTAGAGGCTGCCAACATTCCGCCGTTAAACCTGGCTAAGCGTTTAGACTACCTGATAGAATATCCTTACGGATGCGTAGAGCAAACAACCTCTGCCGCATTCCCGCAATTATATTTAAGCCAGTTGACGGATCTTTCAGGCGCGCAAAAAGCAATTACCGAACGCAATATCAAAGCCGGCATTAACCGGCTCACCAACTTCCAGGTGCCCGGGGGCGGCTTAAGCTATTGGCCGGATGGATCAGAAGCGGATGAATGGGGAACAAACTACGCCGGGCATTTTATGCTGGCAGCACAAGCCGCGGGTTACACCATGCCTGTAGGGTTTATTGAGCATTGGAAGAATTACCAGCGCAAAAAAGCGCTTTCATGGTCGCCCGATTCACGGAGCTTTTACGGCGCTGACCTAAACCAGGCTTATCGTCTTTATTTATTGGCAATGGCTCACGCGCCCGAACTTGGCGCAATGAACCGGTTGAAGGAATTCCCGTACATCAGCGTACAAGCCAAGTGGCGTTTAGCAGCGGCCTACAAATTGGCGGGACAGCCCGAAATAGCATTGCAGATGATCCGTGGATTATCAACAGATATCAAACCATACTATTCGCTTTTTGGCACCTATGGTTCCGATCTTCGGGATGAAGCCATGATATTGGAAACATTAACCTTGTTGGGCCAAAAGGCAGCGGCATCAACTATGCTGCGTACGGTAGCGTCGCACTTATCAACCGACGATTGGTATAGCACACAAACTACCGCCTACAGCTTAATTGCTATAGCACAATATTGCGGTAAAAATGCGTCGGGAAGCAAACTGTTGTTCAATTACCAGGCAGGTGGCCTAAACGGTTATATTAATTATACCTCGTATATCTGGTCGCAGCAATTAAAGGCGCAATCGGGTTCGGTAATGGTGCATAATACCGGCAGCAACAAACTATATGTGCGGCTCATTCAAAAAGGGCAACCAGTAACCGGCGACGATGTTAAACCGATCGATAACCCGGATATTTTACAAATGCGCGTTGCCTATATGACATTGAACGGCCAGCCGGTTGATGAGAAGAACCTGAAACAAGGAACCGATTTCGTGGCACAGGTTACCATCAAAAACCCGGGCAGGCGCGGCAAATATGATAATATGGCATTGGCGCAGGTGTTCCCGTCAGGATGGGAAATATTAAATACCCGGATGATGAATAATGATGAGGCGTTTAAATCTTCACCATCTGATTATATGGACGTTCGCGACGATAGAGTTAACACTTATTTCAGCCTGGCTGAGAATACATCAGTAACTTATTTTGTAATGCTGAACGCCGCTTATTTGGGCAAGTTTTACCAACCCGGCACGTATTGCGAGGCAATGTATAACAACTCTATAAGCGCGCTTAGTAAAGGGCAATGGGTTAATGTGGTGAAGTAGGTATAAAAATAAGATTATGGAAAAAGATTCGAAACACTATCCTACAGCAATGCAGTCTATAGGATTATCCTTGCGATTAATTGTGTATTCGCTCATATTTGGCCTCGGAGTAGTGTTGATAAAGTCGTTAATGAATATTCATGCGAAGCCTGGACATTCTATAATTTCTGTTTTAGGTTATGTAGCTACAATGTCATTGATTATATGGATTGGCTTTAACAAGTATCGACAAACAGAGGGAGAAAGCCTTAAGCTAAAGTTCAATAAGATACCTATCCAAATACTTTTGGTATGTATTGTTATGATTTTAATGGTTTCATTTATCGTTGACCCCTTAAGTTTGATTTTTCCACCAACCGGAATTTGGAAAAAAATGTTTGAAGATATGACTGATACAAGTTTTTATACTACTATCACGGTGGTAATTGCCGCGCCAATATTAGAAGAGATTTTTTTTAGAGGCATTATCTTAGATGGATTAATGAAAAATATATCTCCATGGGCCGCCATATTTACCTCAGCCGCGCTATTTGGAGTGATACATTTAAATATGTGGCAAGCTCTTCCAGCTTTTCTTGCTGGAATTTTGATAGGATATTTGTACTGGAAAACCAATTCCCTTATCCCAGGTATAGTACTTCACTTTACCAATAATCTTTTTTGCGTTTTGGTTTCGCTGAAATTTACCAAAATGAACTGGTTCATAATATTAGTTGGCACTGACGCCTATATTTTAAGTGTCATTTGCGCTTTTATAATATTTATTGCCGGGGCAATTTATTTAAATTGGTTTTTCACAAAGCATCCATTGTCTGTTGGGTTAGAGCCTGTCAATCTTCCCAATGTATCAACCGAATACCTGCCTACTATTGAATAAACAACTGGTAGCCGGTGAAATTGCATATTAAGTCAAAAAAGAAGGTTGTATTTGGAAGCGTCGTATTAATTTTATTCTCGCTTTGGTGGTTTTGCCTTCCACGTTATTTATTTATTTCGGCGACTTCATTCGTTATTGATGATAATCATGGGCAATTATTAGGCGCATCCATTGCATCCGACGGGCAATGGCGGTTTCCGTATAATTCAAAAGTTCCGGAGAAATTTAAAGCGTGTATTATCGCTTTTGAAGATCAACGTTTTGAGCATCATCCCGGGGTTGATATAATGGCGCTGGGGAGGGCTGTCAGGCAAAATATCAGGGCACGGCATGTGGTAAGTGGCGGCAGTACGCTTACAATGCAGGTTATTCGCTTAGCTACGCGCAATCACCGCACTATCTGGCAAAAATTAGTAGAGGTTTTTAGGGCTATGCGTTTAGAATTGACGCATTCCAAAACCGAAATACTGGCCCTTTATTGCAGCAACGCACCATTTGGCAGTAACGTAGTGGGATTGGATGCCGCATCATGGCGATATTTTGGCCGCAACCCGGCTCAACTTTCGTGGGGCGAAATGGCTGCTTTGGCAGTATTGCCAAATTCACCATCATTAGTACACCCGGGTAAGAACCGGTTGATCCTGATCAGAAAACGAAACCAACTGTTAGATAAGCTTCATCACCTGCATGTTATTGATGCCACCACCGCCTTATTAGCCAAACAGGAACCTGTGCCCGATAAGCCAATGCCATTACCGCAGCTTGCGCCACATTTATTGGATCGTTTTAAAAACAACCATGCCACTAATCCAGATAACGGAACACGGATAACAACAACTATCAACAGCGTTTTACAGCAAAACGTTGCCGATATTTTAGAGCGGCATCACCAGGTATTAAAAGCCAATGACATCCGCAACGCTGCAGCCATTGTATTGGATGTGGAAACCGGGCAAACACTGGCATATGTTGGAAATATATTTCATACAAACGACCCAGAGCTGGAAAGCAATGTAGACGTAATAGCCGCACCACGCAGCCCGGGCAGTACGCTGAAGCCATTGTTGTACGCCGCGAGTATGCACGATGGACTGATCTTACCCAATAGCCTTATCCCCGATATCCCTACACAAATAGCGGGCTATCACCCCGAAAATTTTGATTTGGGTTATGATGGTGCGGTGCCTGCTTCAAGGGCATTGGCACGGTCATTAAATGTACCTGCTGTGAAATTATTGCAGCAATATAAATACGAACGCTTCCACGCTTTTTTACGTAAAGCCGGGATAACCACATTAAAACAGCCTGCCGATTTTTACGGGCTTTCATTGATATTGGGTGGCGGCGAAAATAACCTTTGGGAGCTAAGCGGCGCGTATGCAGATATGGCGCGTACGCTTAACCACTACCGCCAGTACAGGGGCTTATATAATTTAAGTGATTTTCACAACCCTGTTTATAAGGTAGCTGTCCCGGTAAAGCCAGTATTAGAAAAAAGTGGACTGTTAGATGCGGGTTCTATTTACAGCACATTTCAGGCTATGGAAGAGGTAATGCGCCCCGGCGATGAACTGTTATGGCAGCAATTCAGCTCAACACAGCGCATTGCATGGAAAACAGGTACCAGCTTTGGTTTTCGCGATGGTTGGGCCATAGGCGTTACGCCACGGTTTGTAGTTGGCGTTTGGGTAGGTAATACTAACGGCGAAGGCCGGCCGGGGCTTATCGGTGTAAATACGGCAGCGCCAATATTATTTGAAATCTTCCGGCAGTTACCAGTAACCCGCGATTGGTTCGATATGCCTATGGGCGAGATGGCGCGTATTGGCGTTTGCCATGAAAGCGGTTACCGGGCCGGTGATAATTGTGATCATGTAGATACGGTTTGGGTACCCAAGACGGGATTAAAGTCGCCGGTTTGCCCGTTTCACCAATTGGTGCATTTGGATGCTACCCGTAAATGGCAGGTAAACTCGGCCTGCGAAGCACCTGCTAACATGGTTCATCAATCATGGTTTGTTTTACCACCATCCATGGAGTATTATTATAAAACCAAAAACTACCAATATAAGCAGTTGCCGCCTTTCCGTGCTGATTGCTCGCCGGTGCAGCAACAACGGCCAATGGAATTGATCTATCCGAAAGATGGCGCAAAAATATATATCCCGTTAGAAGCAGACGGCTCACGTGGCCGCATGATATGTACCGCGGCGCACCGGCAGCCGGGTATTAAAATATTCTGGCATTTGGATGATCGCTATCTTGGTGAAACGTTGGACTATCACCAATTCGCGTTAAACCCATCTGCAGGCAGGCATAAACTAACCTTAGTTGATGCTAACGGTGCCCGCCTGCAAATTGGTTTTGATGTGCTGGATAAAGGAAAATAATTTACAAGTGAATAAGCTTCACAAAGTAAATATCATTATCGCGCATGGCTAATTTTTGCTGATAGGTTCCGTTACTTATACTCACATTACTTACGCTCAATGGCTTACCCGATGATATTTTATTCAATTCATTTACCTGCTGCACTGAGATATAATACGGGCTTCCCCATGACGCATATTTGGTAAATGGATCATTAAATCCGTATCCTACTTTATATAATTCCACCCGGTATTTGCCATTGGCCACATGAGCAATTGACAACTCGACAGGAGGTTTAGCTGCAGATGGCTGGTCTTTATAAAAATGATCCTGGTCAAATTCATTAGGCTTCACCGGGAAGGTAAAATCCCATATTAACGCCTGCACGTTTTTATCCTGTTTGCAAACGAAAGAATGAGTATCCTCGTTTTTTAATTCTGTTTTACCCAATTCATTCATAAACTTATAACTATAATAAGTTGGCTTTTTAATAGCCTGTAAATTCAGCAAACCAAATCCACCATGAAAAGGAGTAACCGCTGGGCCAGCCTCTTCAAAAATATCGGTGAAGGTCCAGTATGACATGGAGTTGGTATAAGGCATTCCTTTTTTCAAAAGGTTAAGCACAAAGCTGGCATTTTGATAAGTATCATGAATCGGATCTCTTGATGATGGTGAAGTGTTCCACTCAGTAAAGTGCAGCTCAATGTCTTTAAATGGTGAGTTTTTTATTTGCTGCCTTGCCCTCCTGATGTCATTTGAAAGACTATCCGGGTCTGGTTTCAGCTTTTGTTTTCTTATACCAAATTCATCTAACGATGAAGTGGTAGCATAGCAATGGGTAGATGTAAAATCAACCGGTACTTTATTTTGCGCGCAATAATTTAAAAAGTCAGTTATCCAATGTACGCCAGATGTTGCCGGGCCACCTACGCGCAATGTTGGTGATACAGATTTAATAGCCCTGGCTGTATGTGCGTACAATTCAAAATAATCGGCTTGTGTACCATCAAAAAAGCCGCTTAGGTCGGGCTCGTTCCACACTTCGAAATACCATTTTTCGACCTCAGCTTTGCCGTAACGTTCCTGGAAGTGTGTAACCAGTTTTTTTATCAGCTCGTCCCATTTCTCGTATGATTTTGGCTTGGTTACGTTTCCTCTCCACCAAAATACCGTTTTAGTCCCGCTGGCCAGGTCGTTAGGCATAAAGCCTAATTCAACAAATGGTTTAATATGAACGCTCAATAAAAAATCATACAGCTTATCAATATACTGCCAGTTGTAGGCGGGTTTGCCGTCTTTATCTTCTACATAAACATGCATGTCATCATTCAGCAAACCATGAAAACGGATATATTTAAAATTCATATCCTTTTGTATCATGGTTAGCTGCTGCTGCCAATCGGCCCTCAAGCCCTCATTAGCCCGCCCGGCGCCAATACATTCGTTAAAAACGTTTGATTTATTCCCCGCGACATTATTAACATCTACATTAATATGCCTTTGTGCTGTTTGCGCGAAAGCTGCTAAATGCAAGGCTACGGACGCCAGCATCAACATTGCTGTTAGTTTAATTTTTTTTGAACACAATAAAATAGCTTTCATAAGGATAAAATTGCAGTGGTATTTAGCGAAATATCCCGGTTATTTTAGGTTTACAAGCAAGACAAATGAAACATTTTTACATTGTAAATGAACACTTGTCAGTCGTCTAAATATACAAATTATTGTATATCAGCAATCGATTGTTTTTGTTTTAAACAACAACTAAATGTGATACATTGCAGTTGCCAATTCAATACCCATGTTAGCATGAAAAAATTAATATTAGTATTGCCTGCCTTATTCTGTGTACTGTCTGCCTTTTCGCAAAACAGATTATCACTCAAAGCAGGTTTCTTAAATCCACCAAATGATGCCAGACCGGGGGTGTACTGGTATTTCATGGATGGCAATATTTCGCGCAGCGGGATTACCGGCGATCTGGAAGCGATGAAAGCGGCCGGAATTAACAATGTTACTTTTTTAGAAGTAAACGTAGGTGTGCCCCGGGGCAAGATTGATTTTTTAAGTCCGGAGTGGCAGGAGCTATTTAAACATGCCGAAAAAGAATGTGAACGCCTGCACATCAAAATGACGTTAGGTACCGGCCCAGGATGGGCTGGCAGCGGCGGGCCGTGGGTAAAGCCAGAAGAGTCGATGCAGATATTGGTTTCGAGTTCTGTTGATGTATCTGGTGATGATAACGTCGTTATTAAACTTCCCGTACCGGAAAATAAGAAGCCTTATTTTGGAGAAAGCGCGATTACCGGCAATTTAAAAGATGAATGGAAAAATTTCTATGAGGATGTTGCCGTATTAGCTTTTCCTAAACCGGCACATTTAACTACGCTAAAAGACGCCGACGACAAAGCGTTATTCTATCGTGCACCTTATAGTTCGGTAAAAGGGACAAAAGCATTTATTCCAACACAAGTTATATATCCGACTGCGGAGCCTGGAGAAGTTATCAGTAAAAACAGCATAATCAACCTAACAGATAAGCTACAGCCCGACGGCACCTTAAATTGGAAAGCCCCGAAAGGCAACTGGACCATCATGCGCTTTGGCAGGCGAAATAACGGCGCGGTTACTCGCCCGGCTCCTGTTCCCGGTTTGGGTTTTGAGGCAGATAAATTTGATACAACTGCTATGGCTGACCACCTTGCTAATTACACCGGTAAGCTTTTAAAGAAAATTGGGCATAGAAATCCAAAAGAATTTGGCGGACTTAAAATGCTGCATATTGATAGCTGGGAAATGGGCTCGCAAAACTGGACAGGGAAATTCAGGCAGGAGTTTACAAAACGGCGCGGTTATGATCCGCTGCCTTTTTACCCTATTTATGTCGGTGATGTGGTAGAAAGCCCGGAAATAAGCGAACGCTTTTTATGGGATCTGCGCCAAACCAGCCAGGAGCTGATACTTGAAAACCATGCGAAGTTTACCAAAACATATAGCCATAAAAACGGCATGGGGCTTTCTATCGAGCCGTATGATATGAACCCAACTGCTGACCTGGAATTAGGAAATATTGCCGATGAGCCTATGGCTGAATTCTGGAGCACCGGCTTTTCCGGTTACAATACTTCTTTTAGCGTTATTGAAGCGGCTTCCATAGCACATATAAACGGCATTGCGGCTGTACCTGCCGAATCATTTACGGCAGGAAACAAGGAAGACTGGAAACAATATCCCGGGTCGATGAAAAACCAGGGCGACTGGGCTTTTGCCTCAGGCATTAACCGTTTTGTGTTTCATACTTTTGCTCATCAGCCTTTAGATAAATCATTAAAGCCCGGCATGCAAATGGGCGGCTACGGTGTGCATTGGGACAGGAACCAAACCTGGTGGCCAATGGTTAACGGCTATCATGATTATATTTCGCGTAGCAGTTTTATGTTGCAGCAGGGTAAATCGGTCGCTGATGTGCTTTACCTAACCCCGGAAGGTGCTCCGCAGGTTTTCAGAGCTCCGCCATCTGCGTTAAAGGGACTGGATACAATCCCCGACCGAAAGGGCTATAATTTTGATGGATGCTCGCCCGGTCAATTATATAAAGCAACAGTAAAAAATCACAAAATTATTTTTCCCGGCGGTGCTTCTTACAGGCTTTTGGTATTACCATTGGTTAAAACAATGACATTGAAGCTATTATTAAAAGTAAAATCACTCGTTGCAGATGGAGCTATTGTAATTGGCTTGCCTCCGGTAAAATCGTTAGGATTAGCAGGCTATCCTGCTATCGATGATAAGGTAAGAAATACGGCCATTACACTTTGGGGCGACAGCACACAACGTGAACATTCGTTTGGACATGGCAAAATTATCCGGGCCAAAGCCAATTATGCGATTGCTGAAAATGACCTCTACCCTGGCTATGAAGAAACGTCGGCTATATTAAAGAGAATGAATATAGCTGAGGATTTCACCTCACTCGCTAATTTGAGATATGCGCATAGAACAGCTGCGGACTATGATATCTACTTTGTTTCAAACCCCGAAAATGCGAATGTAAAAACAGATTGTGTTTTTAGAACAGCAAAAGGAACTCCCGAATTATGGGATGCCGTGACAGGAAAAACAAGGTCATTACCTAAATTTTCTGTATCGAACGGCCTCACTAAAATACCACTGCAATTTTATCCTTATGAAAGCTATTTTATTGTGTTCAAAAAAGGCCAGGCAACTTCAACTCAAAAAAGTAATTTCCCTGAAATAAAGGATGCCGCAACATTAACCGGACCATGGGTTGTTTCCTTTGATCCCAAATGGGGCGGACCATCTAATACTACCTTTGATCAATTGCAGGATTGCGCATTGAACGCAGATGACGGCATTAAACATTACTCGGGCATCGCCACATATAAAAAACAGTTTGATGCGCCATTAGTCACCCGAAATGAGAGAATGTTTATTGATTTGGGCGAAGTGAAGAACATGGCAAGGATAAAACTTAACGGCAAAAGCTTAGGCGTTGTATGGACAGCGCCATGGCATGTAGATATTACCAATGCGGTAAAGGCAAAAGGAAATATATTGGAAATAGAAGCAGCTAACTTATGGGCCAACAGGCTAATAGGCGATGAGCAGTTACCGGACGATGGCATAAAAAACAATCAATTCCCTGATTGGCTATTACAAGGAAAACCAAGGCCGGCCGGTCGTTTTTCTTTTTCTACGTTTAAACCATACAAGAAAAATTCACCGTTGTCAAAATCAGGATTATTGGGCCCGGTGACTATTCAAACAGAAGAATATTAGCAAACATTAATATTGATTCCGCGCCAATTCTGTCTGCGGCATATAAGCCAATCGTTTTTTAAAATAGGTGTCCCAGCTATGTTGCTGTTCATGGTTTTGCATGTGGCCGGTATCGTCATCATAGTCAAGCGAAAGCTGTTTGTATTTTTCGTGGATACGATCAAATATATTTGATGCCTCAATTTGATAATTAGTATCAAAGCGGGTTTTATTTATCGTACGCAATAGCTCCTGCTGCTCCATATAGGCAATCATGTAATGCCCCTGCTCATGGTCAAGGATATCCTTTATCATTTTGGCCGATGTAACCTTAGTATGGTTTATCCATGATTTTTCACGGTCGAATATCAGCTTTACATCGCAGGTAAGAAGCACAGTGCTGCCCCGTTCGCTTTTAGCGTGGTAGTTAAAATCAATGTAGCAGTTAGTATAAGCAACGTTGTCGCGACTGGTAACATCCGGAAAGCCTTGGAACTCCTCAACCCGTAGCTGATGGTAACCCGATGATTGCGCCCGGGCAAGATAAACAGGCAAGCAAAAGGCTACAACAGCCATCAATCTCACTGGTCCAAACTTCATAACTTTTAACAGGGGGTTTAATTAAATTTTACTTTTTGACTTTGTCAGCATGTAAAAGGTTTAAAGTCATCATTTCTTTCATTGTTTGTTGCATGGCATCTGTTGATCCGTCAAGGAAAATAACGTTACCCTGCGAGTTTTCCGCAAAGTGTTTGATAGATTCTGTCCACATGGTAAACAGTATAACAGAAGTATCCATGTGCGCGTCCTGCATTTCTTTAGCAGCAACACTCATACCTTTGGCAACTTCCTGGCGGAAAAGGGCTACACCCTGTCCGCGCATTTGCGACGCCTGGCGCTCGGCCTCGGCAGAAATCTTGATTGCATTACCTTCAGCCTCGGCGGCTTTGGTTTTGGTGATCAATAATGCCTGGCCCTCATTTTCGGCAGCGGCTTTCAGGTTATTTGAAGCCACAACCTGGCTCATTGATTTCATGATAACATCGTCGAACGTAATGTCGTTCAATTGCAAATCCTGTAAATGATAACCCCAGGTTTCCAATATCTGATCCAGCTGCTCTTTTACGTGTTCTACAATATCGCGCCTTAATATCAATACTTCCGATTGCCGCTTAGTAGCCACAAATGCCCTGATAGACCCCTCAACTGTACGGATAAGGGCTTGCATCAAATTGCGCTCATCAACAAATTTAAAAGCTACATTTTTGATAGTTTCTTCCTGCTGATCCAATACCGAATAGAGGAGCATAGCCTTAAAGTACACATTGGCCTGGTCAAACGTTACCGCCTGGAACTCCAGCTCGACAGAACGGTTTTGGATAGATATGTAAGAGTAGATACTTTCAATAAATGGTAATTTAAAATTTAACCCCGGCGTTAGTATACGGCGGTATTTCCCAAATATGGTTACTACTGCAATTGTGCCTTGTTTTACAGACACAAATGAAGAGAACAAAATAATTAATAAAACGAAAACGATTATTAATGAAACAATTGAACCTGTCATGATGCTTAAATTTAGAAAACGAAAGATAAAAATAAATATTGGTGCGCTATTTGTTTTTAATTAAAGACTTTACCATAAGACAATTAAATATATGAACTTAAAACGTACTTTCGGCGCCATACTCACTGTTCTTGGCATTATCGGCTTAATTTACACCGGCATTGGAATAATAAATCATGATGGTGGAATAACAACCTTATTTGTAGTTGGCATCATCGGCATAATTTTTTTCTTCACCGGCATAAGCCTTATCCGCAATACATCGGACGAGTCTAAATAACCCAACGAATTTTTGACAATAAAAAAAGCCCTTTGTTACAAGGGCTTTCGTATTTATTTAGGTTTGAAATGTTAGTTCTTGTCGGTGGATTCGGTGAAACCAAGCTCTTCTTTAAAAGCGCTTAACACCCTGCCGCCTTTATAAAAATAACGACTGTAATAAGCATCGTCAAGGCTGCTCACTTTTACCCCTTCTGAAGAAGCATGCGCAAAGCGGCCATCGCCCAGGTAAATACCAATGTGTGATATGCTGCGGCTATGTATTTTGAAGAATACCAAATCGCCTTCTTTTAACTCATCCTTACTAACCGGGCTAACCATGCTAAAAATATCGCGCGAGCTGCGTTTGATATCTAAATTAAAAACCTGGCTGTATAACTGTTTGGTAAATGCTGAACAATCAATCCCTTTTTTTGAGCTTCCGCCAAAACGGTAAGGAGTTCCTATCCAATCATAAACAAAATGAAATAATTTCATATTTGAGGTTGCAGATAACGCAACGCCCATAATTTGTGATAAATAATCTTTTGCTAAACTTTCTTGTTCGTCAGGCGCTTTATCAACTGGTTGATTTGGAACGGTTTTTGTTTGTGCCTGAGTGGCTAAAACGCTGAAAAATAAGGCAATGCCCAGTACTAATTTCTTCATTAATTATTATTTTGTTGTTGAATATTGCAACAAATTGTTCATTAAATTGGACAATGTTCTTATGGTTGGCTACAAAACTATCCAAAATTTCCATTATAACAAACAATTGCCTGTTTTTTTGTAAAAAATATATTTTTCCACAAACAGGCAAAACTCTGCAACGTCAACTTTAACGAACGCATCAATAATTTTGTTGCCCCAGGACTCAAATTCTATCCCGAAATATCAACTGAAACGATATAGTAAATAAATATTCACAACAAAGTTGTTGCAGTTTCGATAATTAACAGGATATAATTAGATTTGCGCTTTATCTATAAATAAGATTGTATAATAAATGAGTTCAATCGAAATAACTAAGGACACTTACCTTATGTGGTATGAGTCTATGCTTTTGATGCGCAAGTTCGAAGAAAAAGCTGGACAACTATACGGACAACAAAAAATCAGGGGCTTTTGCCACTTGTATATCGGGCAGGAAGCAGTATTAGCCGGAGCGATGTCGGTTTTAAAACCGGAGGACAGTTTAATAACTGCTTATCGTGATCACGCGCATGCAATAGCAAAAGGCGTAACCAGTAAATCTATCATGGCCGAGCTTTATGGTAAAGCCACAGGATGCTCAAAAGGCAAGGGTGGCTCAATGCACATGTTTAGCAAGGAACATCATTTTTACGGTGGTCATGGCATTGTGGGTGGCCAAATACCTTTGGGTGCAGGCGTTGCCTTTGCAGAGAAATTTAAAGGAACCGAGTTTGTGAACGTTTGTTACATGGGCGATGGTGCTGTACGCCAGGGTGCTTTAAACGAAACGTTTAACATGGCTGCCTTATGGGCTTTGCCGGTTATCTTTATTTGCGAAAATAACGGTTATGCTATGGGTACTTCTGTTGAGCGTACTACTATACAAACAGATATTTATAAATTAGGCTTACCTTATGGTATCCCTTCTTCGGCAGTTGATGGCATGGACCCGGTTGCGGTACATAACGCAATGGACGAAGCAGTAACACGTGCACGTAAAGGCGAAGGGCCAACATTTTTAGAAATGCGCACCTACCGTTACAAGGGCCACTCAATGTCCGATCCGCAGAAATATCGTACCAAGGAAGAATTGGAAAGCTATAAAGCTAAAGACCCTATTGAAGCTATAAGGCACGCCATTGAAAAAGAAGGCTACGCTGACGAAAAATGGTTTGAGGAAATTGACGAGAAGATTAAAGCTGAGGTTGATGAGTCGGTACAATTTGCTGAAGAGTCGCCATGGCCTGAAGCATCTGAATTATATACAGATGTTTATGTACAAAAGGATTATCCTTATATTAAAGACTAACCCGTAATTTAAATAACCATTCATCTAAAAAAGATATGGCCGAAGTAGTTAAAATGCCAAAAATGAGCGACACCATGACTGATGGTGTTATTGCAAAGTGGCATAAGAAAGTTGGTGACAAAATTAAATCGGGCGATGTACTGGCCGAAATAGAAACCGATAAAGCAACAATGGATTTTGAATCGTACCAGGATGGTACTTTATTATACATTGGTGTTGAGGAAGGAAAATCAGTACCTGTTGACGCGGTTATCGCGGTGTTAGGCAAAGAAGGCGAAGATTATAAATCAGTATTGGGAGGCGAAGCCCCCCAACCCCCTAAAGGGGGAGCTGCTGAACCTGCACCAGTAGCAGACAAAGCACCAGCAGCAACACCTGCACCTGCTAACAACGCTCCTAAAGTAGATACGTCAAAGATCCCGGCAACTGTAATACGTATGCCAGCCTTGAGTGATACCATGACTGAAGGCGTGATTAATAAATGGAACTTTAAAGTTGGTGATAAAGTAAAGTCTGACGATTCATTAGCTGATGTGGAAACCGATAAGGCTACCATGGAAGTTGTGGGTTATGAAGCAGGTACTTTATTATATATTGGCCCTAAAGAGGGTGAAGCTGCACCTGTTAACGGCATTATTGCTATTGTAGGTAAAGAAGGAACTGATATTACTCCTCTGTTACAGGATAATGGCGGAAGCGCCCCTGCTGCTGAATCAGCACCGGCTGCAACTGCAGAAGCTGCTCCGGCAGATACAAACACTGAATCTGCTTCTGCAACTTCAAGTGACGATAGCCGTGTAAAGGCATCGCCATTAGCACGTAAAATTGCAAAAGATAAGGGCATCGATCTTAACAGCGTAAAAGGCACTGCCGAAGGCGGCCGCATTGTTAAGAAAGATGTTGAAGAATTTAAACCAGGAACTGCAGCAGCAGTAAGTAGCACTGCCAGTGATGCAAAGGCTGCTCCTGCAAGTGCACCTGCCGCTCCTGCAATACCAACCTTTACAGGTACAGAGAAATTTACCGAGAAACCGGTAACGCAAATGCGCAAGGTTATTGCCAAACGTTTATCTGAAAGCTTATTTACAGCTCCGCATTTTTATGTTACCATGTCTATTGATATGGACCAGGCTATAGCCGCACGTAATAAGATGAACGAAGTAGCGCCGGTTAAAATATCATTTAATGATCTGGTGCTTAAAGCTTGCGCTATGGCATTGAAACAGCATCCAAATGTTAACTCATCATGGCTGGGCGATAAGATCCGTTATAACGAGCATGTACACATTGGCGTAGCTGTTGCGGTTGACGAAGGCTTATTAGTTCCGGTTATCCGCTTTGCGGATGGCAAATCATTAAGCCATATCTCTGTTGAGGTTAAAGACTTCGCGCAACGTGCAAAAGCTAAAAAACTACAGCCGGCTGATTGGGAAGGCTCGACCTTTACCATATCAAACTTAGGTATGTTTGGTGTTGACGAATTTACCGCCATAATTAACCCGCCAGATTCATGTATCCTTGCTGTTAGCGGTATACAGGCAGTTCCGGTTGTTAAAAACGGTGCAGTAGTGCCGGGCAATATCATGAAGGTAACCCTAAGCTGTGACCACCGCGTGGTTGACGGCGCAACAGGTGCCGCGTTCCTGCAAACACTAAAATCATTACTGGAAGAACCGGTGAGATTGTTAATATAATATCGGATTTCGGAATTTCGATTTCGGATTTATAGAATTTAAAAAGAGCGATGGGTTTAGAGCCTGTCGCTTTTTTTGTTTAAATACACAGTAATAACACCGAACTTAGGTTAAGTTAGTATTAAATTTATCAATTATGACTTATCGGTTTGAAAATCCGGTTGTGCCAAATTCATTTTATAGCTTTATTTGTGCCCGAATATAATCTATGAAAAAACTTTACTTTATTTATGCCATTTTGCTTTTGTCGGCATTTACATCTTGTAAAAAAGAGGGCAACCAGCAAATTTCTACAACCATAACCAAACCTGTCATACCACCACCACTACACGATTCGGTTTCATATACTATAGATGGTAAAACATATACAACTGGTGGTGTAGGCATTAGCAATACAAACGCCGGCTTTGAAGAGCCTGACCGAAAGCTTACTATTAACAATGTTGGTTATTCTCTTATCGGCAACCAGGATTCTATAATGTATTTCCAGGAAAGCAAAATGTTTTCTGCCAATGCAAATATTGATATATACTTTGTAAAGAAGTTCATTAAAAACCCGCAAGCTTTTTTTTACTGGCCTGGCCTAAATGGCGTGCTTACCATATTTACTGTTGGGAAACAACCATACGCGGCAGATTTTGGCTGGCAAAATGCGGAAAATGGCATTGCCATGAATGTTGTAGCCAACAATAAAGTTTATACATCCTATAATGCTTATAATGGGATCAATACAGTCGTGTTTCCGCCCGGGTTTGAAAAGAATTCTACATTTGAAATTACCAGTTTTACCAAAATAACTGCTGGTTACGCTTTAGAAGCTAAGTTTACCGCAGTTGTAATTGATAATACTACCGGCGAACAGAAACAATTAACAGGTGGGTACATCCGCTTAGTTTTTTCCCCGTCATACGCTAATAATAGTTAATAGTAATTGAACACCCGGGATTTGCACCCGCTACGGGTTACGAAGCCGCTTTACTAAAATAAAGCGGCTTTTTTATTACTATATTTTTATCCTTATTTTCATGAAAGCTATTTAAGTATTACTGCGAAACCTTGCTCCTTCTGTACACTGCAGGCGTTTGCCCGGTTTTTGATTTAAAGATACGATTGAAAGCACCTTCTGACTGGTAACCTACTTTCGCCGCAATTATGGATATATTGCTCTTATCGGTTATTAATAGCTTTTGGGCCTGCCTGATTCGCCAGTTGGTAAGATAGCTCAATGGAGTTTCGTGCACTAATTTTTTAAACTGGTTAAAGAAAACAGACCGTGACATACCGATCTCTGAAGCCAGGGATGATAACGTCCAATCGTTTTGGGGTGAGTCCTGCATCAGCTTTAGCGCCTTGCTGATGCCAGGGTTGTTCAATGCAGAAAGGAAGCCGCTTTGGGGCGCGGCCTGATCTAAATACGCCCTTATGATATTGATAAACATCATTTCGGACAAGCATTTAAGCATCAGGATGCTTCCCGGCCCTTCGTTATTAATTTCGTGCAGCATCAATTGTGTAACTTGCTTTATTAGCAGCTGATTTTCGGTAACATATTGCCTGATATGAATGATAGCCGGCAAATCCTTTAAAAAAGGGTGCAGCGGTTTGTAATCAAATTCAAAATGGCCGGCTATAAGTACAGTTGCATTCCCGCCCGTATTAAAAACAGGGATACCCGCCCTGCGGGCTTTAACAAATTCGGGCGAGGGCATGCGCAAGCTCGTAGCGCTATCCGCAATCCAGTGGGCGCTGCCGTTAGGCACAAATACCAGGTCGCCCTCGGTCATTTCTATTATACGGCCATCGGGAGAGCCAACAGTACATTTGCCGCTCACCAATCGCCAGAATTGCGAATTTTCATCCTGTACAATGTCCAGCCCCCAAGGAGCAGAAAGCGGCAGTTGACTATAAACAACACTATTTAGCCGCGTTGCTTCTAATACGGTACTTAAGGCGTCCATTTTTTCAATTTGATACGATTAAGCAAATATAAAATACTTTTTAACGCTTTTAGTATTAAATGAGGTGCTACTTTTGATTATTAAAAATTAAAGCAAGATTATATGACAACTCAGGAATTAGCCAATCGTTATTACAAACTTTTTACACAAAGGCAGGTAGCAGATATTTATCAACAGCTTTACAGTGCCGATATTATTTGCACCGAACCCGAACATGCTTTGGCAATGGGTGTGCCTACGATAACCAAAGGTATTGAAGCGGTTTTAGCAAAATCTAAAGCCAGAATGGAGCTTATAGCCGAAGTACACAGCTTTTTTAGCAGCGAACCAGTGGTTGGCGGCGACTATTTTAGCATAGCCATGGGCCGGGATATGACCTTAAAAAATGGCCAGCGGTTACAATTAGCCGAAATTGCAGTTTTTGGCGTAAAGGATGATAGGATTGTAACCGAAACGTTTTTTTATTAGTGCCCGTTTTAAGTTTAAGTGTTGCGACTTAAATATTTTTGGTTCAAGTGTGGTCGCTTAACCGGTTGGAAAACTATTTTAATTTAATATGCGGTCCGACCGGTTATTTGCTTTTTATAGTGCAGGCTCCCGGTTACAATCTGCCCAATAGGCAAGCCCGATAATGAGCGCCATCATAATCATGAAAGAACAAAGTAAAGACACTAATGAGATACCGGGCGAAGGTGCCGGGCCAAAGGTATTATAGGCGCTAATTACCAACAACAAAATAACCAGCGTCCAAAGCACCCAGGTTCCGGTTTTATTTTTAGCCTTTGTGAAGGCAGCATAAATGTAAGTACCAACCAGGAATATCACAGTTTCGACTATTAATGTAGCTGCTAAATTGTTCCATAAGCCAAAACCTGCCTTAGCATCGCCAAAAGGTGTAAACGGTAAGTCTGCAGTGTGTACTACCAAATCAAAAAACCAATGGCTCAAAACACAAAGGCCAACAATTAAGGCGCCGCGAGTATCTTTTTTAAGTAACCAATATAACCCGCCCACAATTACACCCCAAACTACACCCATTAATAAGCTGTGTGTATAAGGAAAGTAAAGAAATTCAAAAGCATTTACTTTAGTATAACCTGGCACTATGATCATTTTTTCGACATGGAATACAAGTAAAAAAGGCCATAGAATATCAACAAATTGGGTGGCGATAAATAAGGTTCCTAATGAAACTTTTGGCGCTGCTTTTTTAGCAGCAAAAGATAATCCGAAGTGTCCGATAAACATAATGGTAAAGTTTTATCCAAAAATGAATAAAAACATCCGGTACTCCAGTTGATAAAAATCAAGAAATCAGGAAGATAGTTTTTTACGGATTCGGCTAAAAGTTTCGGGGGTCATACCAAGCATTGAAGCCAGGTATTGTAACGGCACCTGGTTAAACAGTTCGCGGTTATGCTCAAACAGGCTATTATAACGTTCTTCGGCAGATAGCGAGATAAGGTCGAAAACCCGGCTCTCCATAAAAACAAAGCACTTACCAATA
>Ga0207153_1070_pt2 | contig 21384 bp, 19 predicted proteins | sample Alteio_BWMinHeat_27_FD_153580 | JGI IMG/M metagenome (GOLD analysis project Ga0207153, IMG submission 153580) | Enriched cells from forest soil in Barre Woods Harvard Forest LTER site, Petersham, Massachusetts, United States -... | ecosystem: Environmental > Terrestrial > Soil > Temperate forest >...
CACTTATAAGTTTCGTACCAGGGCAAAATCTCATACGGGTAAGTAAAAAAAGCTTTAGCAGTTTCTTTAGCACGTATCAAATAACCTTTAGCATCCAGGTAATGTGTCATTTCGGGATGCAATTTTGCCACTTGATACATATGGTAATACAGCATCATAACGTGGGTATAATCGTATGATCGCCAAACGTGCTCTTTATCTAAGTTGGTATTTGAAGCTGCTTTTCGCCTTGCAGAATCCCGGTCGACATACCAGTTAGGTGTGCCATATACGCCGTATGGATGCGGCGTTTCCTGATCAGTTTTTTGAAATTTTCCCCATACAAAGTTTTTGATATAATACTCTACTGCGCTTATCTCTTTCTGATTTGGATAAACAACATTTTTAGCGGCAATAAACGGAGCTTTACCTAAAACAGGATCATCAGAGGCCAATATATAGCTATCGCGGCCAATAAACTCATCCGGGTTGTCAGGCCCGCGAAGCACATGGTTTTTCATGTCCCATACAGAAAACAAGCCATTATACCATTTGCTGCTATCAGTATGTTGTTGGTGATTCACTAAAAACGCCGCGCGTTTTTTATAAAGTGTTTCTAATGGTTCGGTTACAAAAAACTCTAAATAGGTGTGGTAATTATTGCCGTAGGTTACGATCAGTTTATTTTCGCCTAAATGATAAAAATGCACCTCATAAAAATGCTTACCTGCAATATTGCTAACTTCCTTTATTTGCGTACCATCCGGGTACTCTGGCTGCACTTGTTTAATTAGCTGTTTGGTATTCAAAAGGAGCTTCAGGTTTAAATCAGTCGGTACGGTCATACCCGGCATTACATGTACATCGATCAGGCCTTCCTCAACTAATATTTTCCGGATATCGTTATAGCTATCGGCCCAGCGAAATTTAAATCCATAAGTTTTTTCAGTATTGGGCGCTAAATCAACAGAAGTAACAGGCTGCCGCCACGTACCTCCTTTTTTATGCGCTGATGTATAAGCAGCGTGTATATAAGCATTAAAGCCGCCGTTCCTGCCTGCCTTTACATCAAAATATTCCAACGATGTGCCGGACATGGGTATCATCAATAAATACGGACCCTTACCCGTTGGCCTCTCCCAAAATATAAAAGAGTTATTGCCCGATATAAAGTGATGTTTTATTACCCGTTGCTCAAACAGTTCCTTTTCATTTTCGCCACCCTGGTTATTATAAAATATGGGCAGTGCCAAATCTTCAATTGTTATGGGTTTGGACTGGTTGTTTTTCAGTGTAAATGTCCATGTCAAAGCATTGGCGGTTAAATTATAAGCCTGGCTTAATTTAACCGCATTATTTTTTCCGTTACCGCTCCAGTTACCCGCCTGCTTGCCGTTTTGTGAAAAGACAGCACTACCATCTGCACCACTTAGAGAATCTATACGATTATCTATTTTATATCGGACTGTTAAATTTGTAAATAACTGCTTTGAACGTACATAATCCGTTTTATAAGCATCGTTATGATGCATCAAACCAGCTATGCCGTAACGGGCAAATCGCACGTCAAATTTATCATTGACAATTTTTAGCGTATCATTATCCTTTGCCGCGGCAATTAGCGGAATTGATAATAATATCGTTAAAGCAAGTTTATAAACGCGGATCATATAACGTGATTATAATTTATTGAAACGCCCAGCGCTCGCGGCCAACCTGCTGTTTAGTAATTACCTCGCCCGAATTATAATCTGGCGGAAGAATACCCATTAAATACCTCACAAAAAAGTTGCGTTTTTTCATTCTTCCAACCGGGCCACCATCGCCATGATCCATGCCGGGTACCGAAAACAAATCAAATTCTTTATGGGCTTTGATCAATGCATCCGCAACACGATAAGTAGATTCAGGCGGAACATTCGTATCAGCCTCATCTACTATCAGCATTAGGTTGCCTTGCAGCAAATGCGCGTTGGTAACATTTGATTGCGCATCATAATGCGGACCAACGGGATAACCCATCCATTGCTCGTTCCACCATTGTTTATCTATACGGTTATCGTGACATCCACAGGCCGACACAGCAACCTTATAAAATTCGGGGTGCATTAAAAGAGCGTTCATTGAATTTTGGCCACCGGCTGATGTTCCGTAAATACCAACCCGTTCAGCATCCACAAAAGAATATTTTTTAGCCAATGCCTTTATCCATAAAATTCTATCAGGCAGGCCTGCGTCTGCTATGTTCTTCCAGCATACATCATGAAAAGCCTTTGAGCGATTGAATGTTCCCATACCATCTATCATCACCACAATAAAACCTAACTCCGCCAAACTTTGCATTTCGCTGTATGGCACGAATGATTTTGGCACAAAAGAATCATGCGGGCCTGCATAGATATTTTCCAATACAGGATATTTTTTTGTCGGGTCATAATCGGATGGCTTGCTAACAATACCCCATATATCGGTAACCCCATCTCTGCCTTTAGCCACAAAAACTTCGGGCGGCGAGGCGCCGGTAGTTTTATAGTAAGAAACATCGGCATCCTCCAGCAATGATAACTCCTTACCATCAGCAGTACGGCGCAGCTTGGTAACCGGCGGTATATTAACCATTGAATAATTGTCAATGAAATATTTTTTATCAGGCGAGTAGGTAACTAAATGATTTCCTTTTTCAGGTGTTAAAGACACCATATTGGTACCGTTAAAGTTTATGCGATAAAAATGAATATCATAAGGATCTTCTCCCGCGTTAATGCCGCTCGCGCTAAACGTAACTTCTTTTTTAACCAGGTCAATGCTGTCTACATTTCTTACCACCCAATTGCCTTTGGTAATTTCCTGGTCTTTACCGGTTAGCAAATCAACCATGTATAAATGGCGCCAGCCACCTTTTTCAGATGTCCGGAACAATAGGTTGCTATTTTTAGGGTAGTATATATATTGTTTATCGCGATAGATAAAAGTGTTGGTTTTTTCGTCAACCACGTTGCGTACTTGCGCTGAATTAGCGTCAACCTCGATCACGCGCAAACGCTGGTGACCGCGGTCAAATTTTTCATATGTAAAGTACTGAGGGTTATCAAAACGCCAGCGCAATAACGGCGCGCTATTATCAAAGTCACTTACTTCGGTATTTACTTTAATAGCTTTTTGCTGATCTACCGGGAACAGGTAAAGATTATAAGAAGTAAACGGGTCGCCTGGTTGTTTATACGGACGGGTACGCACCTGCCCTCTTTTGGTACCGGGTACAGACGATAATACGAAAGAAACAGTAGTATCCTTAACCGGGTGAATCAGGTAACCTGCCAAATATTTACTATCCGGGCTCCACATCATGGCGCCATATGGCACAGCCTCTGTTCCGTCTTGTGTATATTGAACTCCGGTTCCACCACCTGCAGGTTTTACAAACAGGTTTCCCCTTTCAATATAAGCATCCCATTTTTTATCAGGCGAAGTGCTCCCATTTCTGAAATCACCAAAACGGCCACCACCACGTCTTCCTCCACGGGCCGCTACTTTTTCAACTGGTGCAGGTATCTTTGTAACACTGCTGCCGTCTGCTCCTAATTCAAACCAGTCTCCGTCAGTTTTAATTTGCTTAGTTGATTTACCTTCTGGCATTATAATGCCGGTAATCATCAAATGCGAAGCATCTGCACTTACTCCATTTTTTTGAAGCGCTGCTGCAACTTTTCCATTATTAAATGCCGGTTCTTTTTTGCCGGTAGCAGCATCAACCCAAACATACTCACGTACGCTATCCTTCAATACATTACAATACCAAAATGATTTCCCATCTGCCGACCAATGTGCGTCAACAGTTGTTTTGAATACAGCGTCTGTGGTTAGATCATCCATTTTTTGAGCACGTTTATAGCGCTCAACTATCTCCGCATGGGTTGGTTGAAAACGGGTAACTGTTTGAGCTTTGATGGTACTGCTAAATGCGAGTAGTAATAATGCGATTGATTTGGTGGTTTTATACATAGTATGCCTAAGTTATTTACAGTTGTAATTTATTAAGAATACAGGTAGCCCGTTTACCAATAATTAACCGATTGTACTTATACTTTAACAAAAAGTAAACGACGCGTTAAATATTTATTTACGATTTTTATGTTGTATTTGAGGAGGTTATAATTAATATCAAACTTCTTTGAAAAAAATATTTGCAGCAGTAATTTTAAAACTTACCTTTGCAGACCTTTACGGGATGTAGCGTAGCCCGGTATCGCGCCACATTTGGGATGTGGAGGCCGCAGGTTCGAATCCTGCCATCCCGACAAAAGCGATACCAAACGAAGTTAAAACCCCTTAAATCATATGATTTAAGGGGTTTTCTTTTTATATATTTCGTTACTTGTTCAGCAGCTTATTAATTGTTGAAGCTGCCTTCTCTTCAAAATCATTATAGTACCCATATTGAACGTTGCCTATCCTTCCTTCTTTGTCTATAAAGTAAAAAAGAGGCGCTCCTGGCAAGTGGTAGGCTTGGGCCACATCGGCTCCATCGCCGCATACCGTATTTTTTATATCGTAATTTTTTTTAAACCCGGTTACCGCTTTCCTGCTATCCCTGTCGCTAATGCTTACCATTACAAAATTTTCATCTTTAAATTTGCCATAAATTCTTTCCAGCGATTGAAGGGATTCCATACAACTACCGCAGCCAATAAAAAAGAAGTCCATTAACACAACTTTGCCTTTCAGTTGTGCCAATGATACCTGTTTGCCATCCGTAGCATACAGCGTCCAATTCGGCGCAACAGTCCCTGGTGTTAATAATGGCGGTAATGCAACTTTCTTAACCGGCAGGTGAAAATACCCGGGCGCCGTAGTGTTAGCTATCTCCACCCCTTTTTCATTAAGTTTATAGTTGGAATAATAGTAGGCTGTATAATAGTCTACTACATTACCAGAAAATATAAATTTTTCTCTTAACGTGATTAGGTTAGGAAGTCCTGATATTTTATCAATAAACACATTCGCGTTTGTATAATAATGCTCGTTATTAATGATGGTGTCAGAAGTGTGAAAAATTAAATGACTACAAACAAATCCATTTATAATTGTATCACCGGTCATTTCCGACGGTTTCTTTTCGGGCCTTCCTCTTAACCAATTTAAAAACCCCGGTAATGTAGATGATATATTATATTTCTTAATGTCAGCAAAATGATAAGTGCTGTCATTAGGAGTCATGACTATTAAATTTTGGCCGTTATAAATATTAATCAAATGATAACTATTGCCTATTTGCCGTGTTTCGAGGGTGAACAGGTAACCGCTTTTTTTATCATCGGGCGCTTTTTGAAATGCGTCATTGTGCTGTTTTATTATAGTATCGGTATTATAAGGTAGTATTTTTTCCGTACACTGGTAACTATAGTTTTTATAGCCTTCCAGCTTATCAATTGTATTTTGAAGCAAGGTTGTTTGCGCATTCCCATTTATACTAATCAGCGCAAGCGCAAAACAGATCAGCGGCTTTTTAAACTTCTTAATAGTGAAGATTATCATGTTTAATTTAGGCGGGGCGATAATGATTGATATATACTAAGATACAGGTTATTATTAATTATTTAACTTATGCTCTTTGTGTTTAACATTTTTAATTGGATAATATTATAAGCCGCATTTCATTTTCACATTTTACTTTATAGTTACTTAAAAAGATGTAATGCTTGTATTCCCGCCATAGCGATAAAAGCGATACTACAAAGCATAAAAACCCCGTATATATTATATACAGGGTTTTTGTTTTACTCAAATCTTTTTCAGTAAATGCTATTCTTTAGCCAGGACTTATTTAATCGCCAGTAAGTCTACTTTTTCTATTACCGGACTGGCAGCAAGCAACCCTGGTGCTTTAGCCATCAGTGCTTTGGCAATTTCCCGCCCAGGTGAGCGTTGCGGCCGGCTTCATCTGTAAAGGTGTCGAAAATACCAAAAGTAGATGGTCCGATTTGAAGGGCATACCAACGCACAGTTTCTGTTTCTGCCTGGGCCAAAGGCAATGCGCTTTTTATAAAATCAGCTACTTCCTGTTCTTTACCCGGTTTAGCTTCAAGGCGGGCGAGTAATGCAAATTTTTCCATAATGTTTATTTAATAAATGCGTTAAGAAAATACCAACCAGGATCAGTCCCGATATCGAATGGCAAAAATACCCAGCCCTCAACTCAAAAAAGGTGAACTGGTTCACAAAAGGCACTTACGAAGATGCATTAATTTGTAATTTAATGCCATACAATACGATATCAGGCCTTACTTGATAAACAGTAAGGTTTTTACTTCAATCTATAAGATAGAATCGTAGATTTGATAACAAGCAACGCTACATGCCATCTTTATCCCGTATATCGCTCAGTTCTTTGCCGGATGGCAGTTACCTGCAACATATACCAAGCCTTAACAACGGATTAAAGCTTGATTTAAAAAGCAATGTAACATTCTTTGTTGGCGAAAACGGTTCAGGAAAATCCACCTTGCTGGAAGGTATTGCAGAACAATGTGGGTTTAGCTTGAGAGGAGGCAACCACAACCATAATTTAAATACCGGGCACCGCTTTGAAGGATATGAATCTGCACTGGCCCAACATTTACAATTATCGTGGACTCCACGAAGAATCACCGAGGGCTTTTTCATGCGGGCAGAGAGCTTTTTTAATTTCGCATCCTATATTGATGAGTTAGCTGAAGACGACTCCCGTATTTTAAACGCCTATGGGGGGCGGTCATTACATGAGCAGTCACACGGCGAATCTTTTCTTTCGTTATTTAATAACCAGTTCGAGGCCGGTATTTATATTCTTGATGAACCCGAAGCAGCTTTGTCGCCGGCGCGGATATTGGCCTTTATGTCAGTCATAAATCAGCTTGATAAAAGCGGTCGCGCTCAGTTCCTGATTGCTACACACTCGCCCATGCTTATTTGTTATCCAGGCGCAACTATTTACCAGTTTGATGAAGACGGTGTGCGCGAAACCCGATACGAAGAAACCGAGCATTTTTACCTTACTAAATCATTTTTGGACAACCCGGCATTATACCTTCGCCATCTGACGGATGGATAGATACCAATTGCTTAAATCGGCCATTAATCATTCAATCCCTTCCCATCAAGAATTTGCGGTATAAATTTTTCAACTCTTGCCTCGCGGGTTTGAGATTGTTTGGGTGCTGCAAAATGAAGTAAGTATGCTCTTTGCCGCCCCGGTGTTAACGCTTCAAAAGCAGTTTTCAGAGCCGGTATGTGATCTAATTTGTGCTGAAACTCTTCGGGCATTTTAAATTCTGTAGTTTTTTTAAGCTCCACTTTCAAGCCGGCTTTTTCTACATCAATAGCATTACGAATATACTTCTTCAGCACATTTTCCATTTCAACTATTTGCAGGATGTTAGTGAAGCGTATCTGCCGGGCTGCCTGTACATTTTCCGTTTGTTGTATCAAAATGTTATTGGGATCATTCAACAAAGCGCCTTTAAAAAATAGTAATGCACAATACTCCTTAAACACATGTATCAATACAATGTTGCTTTGCTGAAATGTATAACAAGGACATCCCCATTTCAACTCTTCATCAAGTTCGCAATCAAGAACAATGGTTCTTAGCTTCTCTATCTCTTCCTGCCACTTTTGGGCCTTATTAAAGTAAAAATCAACTTTAGGGTTCATGTTATTCATTTATTAATTCGCCGAAACAATTTTTCTACTCACGGGCCTAAAATACCACGACAAGATAATAAAAACAGTTTGCATAACCGGGCCCAGGATTTCCTTTATACCATTATCACCGGCTACCAAATGCGATATAAGGGCTCCCGTCATTGTAAAAAAGAAACCCGCGTAGGCCCATTCTTTAAGCAGTTTAAATTTGGGGATCAAAATAGCTATAACACCCAAAATTTTCCATACGCCAAGTATAACCAACAAATAAGCCGGGTAACCTAACTTGCTTATTAATTCTTTCATGGCTGATGTTAGCATTACTTGTTGTATGCCGCTTGCCAACATTCCAAAAGCCAACAAAGCTGTGGCAACCCAATAGATAATTAAATTTCTCTTTTCCATAATAGTTTATTTTAGTTTGGTTAAAATGTCCTGCATGCGGTTATGTGCCATATTTATGCCCTGGGCAAATGGCAGCTTCAGCATCTGGTCTCGTTGCGCAACTGATTCATATATTATGTGCGTATGGATTTTACTGGTATCAACAGTAAGTTGTTCAAATTCAGAAATCTCCAGTTGAACACCATAAGGCGTGTTTTCCATTTCAAATGTCTTGACGATTTTCCGGTTAGAGCTAAGTTCATGAATTACACCGTTTGAGCGAAATACGACGTTTCCTTTAGCATCACTCGTTTCATACTGGTAACTGCCATGCTTTTTGCTATCCAGTTTAAGCACTTTAGTTCCCATCCATTGCTCAATAATTTCACGTTCTACATAAGCTTTAAAAAGCAGTTCCAACGGCAAATCAAATTCCCGGGTTATCACCAGGTCTTGCCTGCCTTCTTCGGCAGTAATTTTTGTTTTTAGTTCCATATTGCTATTTTTTTGATTGGTAGTTTTTCATAATACTTTCCAGTTTATTAAATCTGTCATCCCACATTTGGCGGAATGGCTCAATAAAGTCGGCTATCTGTTTCATGTTTTTCGCATTAGTATGATAGTAAATTTCCCTGCCGTTTTGTTTTTGCTCCAATAACTCGCACTCGGTTAGTATTTGCAGGTGTTTGGAAACTGTAGGCCTTGCGGTATTAAAATTTGCGGCTATTGCACCCGCTGTAAGGGATTGCGATGCAACTAATAATAATATAGCCCTCCTTGTAGGGTCGGCTATGGCTTGAAATACATCTCGTCTTAAATTCATTATGTAGCTATTTGACTACAAATATAAATGTAGTTATTTAACTACGCAATTTTTTTTTATTTTTTTTCCAGATATTTTTATTGAAAAAAGCCCCCTGAACTTTAATTCAAAGGGCAACTAACTAATTAATTTTCTTATCGGCTAAGCCAGGTGCATTACCGCGTATAACGCTGTTATTGATATACTGATCCATAAAACTACGCCTTGCAAAAAAGGCTTAAATCCTACTGATGCTAATACCGCGCGTGACAGCCCGGCTCCTATCAAAAACAAGGTAAGCGTTAGCCCGGCTTTAGCTATGGTAATAAGGTATGGGCTAATTATTTTTACCTGGGGTATATAAGTATTTGCTATCATTGCCAGGATAAACAACCCGATGAAATAAGGAATTTTCACCTTTGTTGATTTATTTTTAAAAATGAAGGTAGACATAAATGCCACAGGGATAATCCATAACGCACGTGCCAGCTTTACCGTAGTTGCAACTTCCAGCGCATGGGTCCCGTATTTACTGGCCGCCCCTACTACCGAACTGGTATCATGGATGGCAATGGCGCACCATAAACCAAATTGCGTTTGTGAAAGGTTTAAATAATGCCCTATAATCGGGAAGATAAAAAGCGCTATTGAATTTAGAATAAATACACAGCCTAATGCTACGGATATTTGCTTCTCTTCGGCTTTAATAACCGGGGAAATAGCAGCTATAGCACTGCCGCCGCAGATAGCAGTTCCGGATGAAATTAAAAAAGAGGTTTTCTTCTCAATTTTTAACCACCTACCCATAAAATAGCCAAATAATAAAGTGCCCGTAATAGATGCTATGGTAAATAAAATTCCTTCTTTACCTGCCTGCATAGCGCTATGCACATTCATACCAAAACCCAGGCCCACAACAGAAAACTGCAATAACACATGTGTAGCCTTGTGATTTAAGTGTAAAAAAGGATGCCCTGTAAATTGCGCTATAACTAAACCCATTAACAGAGCCAATGCCGGGCTCACTAATGGCGTTAAGCAAAGCACTACTCCTACCAGGAATATTACTTTACGGGTATTGTCGCTCACCTTTAATAAAAGGTCGCTTTGAATAAAATTTGCTGAAGTTTGCATACTTATCGCCTATGCTTAAATGTCAAAGGTGTGGCATTTAGGCGACTGTTTTTTATCATAAAAGCGAATGTTTAATAACTAAAAGTTATCGATATGCAACTTATTACTTTAAACTAAAGCAATAAGTTATAAAATACGGTACAATATATCTTACCAAACTTTAGCCTGTCAAATTATAGATCAGGCAAATGGCATTTATTATTTAAAGAATAATATTTATCGGAAAATTATCGCATTAACAGGTAAATAAAAGCCGAAGAAAATTTTCAGGATTTTTTATTTTATCCTTATTACGAATAGTTCGTAACAATATTGTAGGTTTGTTATCAAAGCAAATGAATGCTCTTAACATTATTGCAACAATTACATGACAATTAAGTATCATTAAGCAACATTTATATGACATTGAAAAACATAATTAAACTTAGCTGTAACTTCACAGTCAATGCTTAAAATCATAAAAAATATAAAAAATAATAAGATGAAAAAACATATACTCTTAGTTGTTTTATCACTCTGCGGACTAAACATTTTTGCCCAGGAAGGAAAATTAAAAACAGTACAGGCTACAAGTGTTTGGGCTCCGGCAGGTATGAAAGTTGATGGTAATTTAAAAGAATGGGATGATACTTTCCAGGCTTATAATAAAACCACCAAAATATTTTATACTATAAGTAATGACGATAAATATTTATACCTGGTTGTAAAATCAATAGATATACCCAACAATGCTAAAATAATTGCAGGCGGAATAACCCTTGCCATTAATACAGACGGAAAGAAAAAAGATAAAGATGCTTACAGTGTTACTTATCCGGTAATACCAAGGCCAACACGCGGCCAGGGTGGCGGTCGCGGGGGCGCTGGTGGCGGTGGTGGACAAGCACGGCTAAACGGTGGTTTTGGCGGCGGCAGGGACAGAAATGCCCCTCTTGATTCTGCCGCTATCGCAGCCCAACACGCCAGAACTATTGAAGCTGCAAAAGAAGTAAGAGTATTGGGGTTTAAAGATATTACTGATACGCTTATATCTATATATAACGAGTTCAGCATAAAAGTAGCTATGGGATATGACCCTATTGGCAATTATGACTATGAAGCCGCTATCCCTTTAAAACTGTTAAACCTTTCTGCTAATGATACCAAAGAAATAGCTTACAACATAAAAGTTAACGGTATCGAAATACCGGCAAATTTTAACCCCAATGGCGGTGGATTTGGTGGAAATAATGGCGGCGGTGGAAACGCAGGTGGCGGCGGCGGTGGAAACGCAGGTGGTGGCGGTGGCGGAAACGCTGGCGGCGGCGGCGGTGGTGGAAGAGGCGGCCGTGGTGGCGGAATTCCGGGAGGGCCAGGTGGTCCGGGCGGACGAAATCCTGAAATGTATTCGCCAACAGATTTTTGGGGCAAATACACTTTAGCTAAAAAATAAAATACCCAACCTATTGATATAAACCTTACAACATGAAAAAGATTTTTTTTATGGTGGTTATGCTGTGTGCATCCCTTCATATATTCGCTCAAGTACAACAACCACGACCGGCGCGACCGGCTGTAGTCGTTCCACCTCCATTGTCGACCCGCGAAGTAAGTGGTGTAGTAAAAGACGGAACCGGGCAAACTGTAATTGGCGCCACTATACTTTTATCATCAAAGTCTGACACCATAAGGGCTGCTTCAAATGACGACGGCGTATTTGTTTTACATAATGTAAAACAGGCAACCTTTGTTGTAACTGTTACAAGCGTTGGCTATGCCCCTTATACAAAAAGGTACCTGATGAATGATGTGGCCAAAAGAATTGTTTTGGACCCCATTGTGCTTAAAGATGATTCAAAAGAACTTAATACAGTAAATATCAACGGCACCCCAAGTATAGTTTATAAAACAGATACAGTAGAATACCGTGCCAGCGACTACAAAGTGCGTGAAAACTCTACTATTGATGAATTACTGAAGCACATGGAAGTCATGGAAGTAGGCAGTGATGGCAGCTTAACCCACCAGGGACAGGCAGTAACCAAAGCACGCCTTAACGGAAAAGATTTTGGCGGGGGCGATGTTGCACAGGCAATACAAAATCTGCCGGCTGATATAGTTGACAAAATACAGATAGTAGACGACTACGGCGACCAGGCTGGCAGAACGGGCATCAAAGATGGTGACCCTACCAAGGTATTAAACATTACTACACAGGCTAATAAATCGGTAGCCACCTTAGCGCGTATAACCGCCAGCGACGGCGATGATGGGCGCTATGATGAACGCCTGTCTGCACAACGCATAAATGGTAACGAGCAACTTAACCTGATAGGTAACTTCAGGAATACGGTAAATGGAATACCAAGTGTAGGTATCACTACAGTTGGTGGCGCAGCGGGTAGCGGCGCTGCACTTGGTGTAGGCAGCCCTAACGGCGACGGCGGTTATACCACTATAGCTTCTCCGTCTTTCAGCTACCGTAATACATTAAGCAAAGCAGTTCAAATAAACACCAGTTACCGTTACAATAACACCAGCAGTTTTTTGCCGAGTGACAGCTTTGGCGATAACGTAGCCCTGGTTAAAGACCCTGTAACCGGTAAACTTGTACCGGCAGTTAGTTATTTTAACAACAGCGGCATTGCCAGGAATAAAACGTACGGGCATAATTTTAGCTTTGAATTAGAATACACACCAGATAGCTCTAATTTTTTACGGGTTATCCCAACTTACAGCTATACCGGCACTAACTCATCAAGCAACTCGGTGAATGTAACCAACGGATTTCAGAATTTTAGCCAGACAAAAAACTCTACCAGTTCAGGCACAACACCAACTTATGGCTTAACAGGATTATACCAGTACATATTCAAAAAGAACCACATGCGTAACATTTCGCTACAGGTTGTATTAAGCCATTCTGACAATCAGCAAAACAGCATGCAGACTACCAATATCATGCAGCTTACCCCTGTAGCGAAAGATTCGATCCCAAGCTCATTGGTAAACCAGGGCACTATAACAAAAAACTACTCGGCCACCTTACAATATGTTGAGCCGTTATCAAAAACCGACAGGTTTGAATTTAACCTGCAGACAAGTTACCGGGGATATATTAACAACACGGTGACAGATACTGCAACTGCCTCCCATCCCCTTGTGCCGGATGCAACATTGAGTAATATGTACAATTACTCATTTACACAAACCAGGCTGGCAGCAAATTATACACTTCAAAGATCAAAGGTTAATCTTTCCATAGGTGTAAGGGCAATACCTACCCATTTACAAGGCGAAAACATCAATAATCCATCGCTGCCTATCACCGATAGGAACGATTTTTTCCTGATCCCGTTATTCCGGTTCCAATATCAATGGTCGCGTACAGAGCAGTTAACCATTAATTACACCGGTACACCATCAGAACCTACGCCGGCTGAAATACAGCCTGTGGGCAACGTTAGCAACGCTACGAACACCGTAGTTGGTAACGCACAGCTTAAGCCAACTTTTTCTCATAGCATTGTTACGCGGTATAACAATTACCTGGCTAACTCAAAGGTTAACCTGTCGGCAAATGTAAACGCTACCTATTATGTTGACCAGGTAGCTACGAATACGATAACAGGTGCCAATGCCAAATCATACACATATTACACAAATTTAAGTGGTGCAGAATCAATTTCGGGCAATTACAGTATATCCAAACAATTGGATGACCGCCGGTACAATCTTGTTTTAAACGGATCAGCGAGCTATAATTATGGCCTGAGTGAGTCTTATGGTGCAGAGACTCATGCAACTACCTGGGACGTACAGGAAAGATTCGGACCAAGAATAAACCCCAATACTTCAATTGAAGTAAACCCTTATGTATCTTATGAAATTCAACGAAATTTCAGTACCGCGTCACCGATAGGTATTGCCGACATACATAGGACAGCCTTGACTGTGGAAGGTAAGTTTTACTTGTTAAAAGATCGGACATTTACCTTTGAATATAACGTAAACAAAAATTATATCCAGGGGCTTGCTTCTAATTTTACAAGCAATCCTTTCGTAGTAAACGCTTATATTGAAAAGGAATTTTTCAAACGTAAAAATGGACAGTTAAGATTAACCGTATTCGATTTATTTAACCAAAACAATTATTATAATTATAATGTTGGCGCAAACGGATCATACACTTATACCCAGTCTAATTTAAAAAGCCGCTATGTTTTTGTAAGCTTTATCTTAAACCTGCAAAAATTCAGCGGAACGCCTACGCGCAACGGAAGACAAATGAACCGCCGCGGCGATGGTAGTTTTATAGTTGATTAATAACATTAAATAACTTTTATAAGCCGGTCGAAAATCAATCGACCGGCTTTTTTATTTTTACTACCAGTTATCCAATAATTGCTATAATTTTGACTTATGGAAATTAACGTGCTTGCATTTGGTATTGTAAAGGATATTTTTGGCGGGCCTGCTGTTAATTTACAATTGCCTAATGATGCAATTGTATCCAATCTTAAATACTTACTTGAGCAGCAATATCCCCGCTTAAAACAGTTGAAATCGTACATGATAGCCGTAAACAATGAATATGCGCTGGATGGTGATACTGTACATGAGCGTGATGAAATTGCCATAATACCTCCGGTTAGCGGCGGATAAAAACTGATGTTGAACACCGAAATTAAAATATCAGCATCAACGCTCAATGTACAGGAATGTATTGATTGGGTAATGTCGCCGCAATCCGGCGGGATAGATGTTTTTATAGGGACTGTGCGTGATGCTACTAAAGACAAACAAGTTGTGAGGCTTGAATTTGAGGCTTACGAAAGTATGGCCAAAAAAGAGATGGAGAAAATAGCCGCACAGGCATTTCAACAATGGCCGGTTCAAAAAATATTAATTCATCACCGTACAGGAGTATTGCAAATTGGGGAAATACCGGTAGTAATAGCCGTTTCGGCAGCGCACAGGGATGCGGCATTCTCTGCCTGCAGGTATATCATCGATACATTAAAAGAAACCGTCCCGATATGGAAAAAGGAAATTTTTGAAGACGGCGAAGTTTGGATAGCAGCTCACCCATAGTAATGTGTGAATTAGTGAGTGATTGAATTAGTGAATGGTATCTTAAAATCCTAAAAATCATACTCCAAACCAGGCTTTTAAACCGCCTGTTAACGAGAGTATGTTAAGCTCAGGCCATTTTTGTGTGAGCGATTTAACCGCCTCCCCGCTTCTTTTGCCGGATGAGCAGTAAAGCACCTTGGTTTTCCCGTTATTCAGGTAAGTCAAATTATCTTCCAGTTCATCCATTTCAATATGCATACCACCAATATCAATTTCGTCACGCTCCTGCTCTGTACGGATATCAACCAATTCTAAGTTACCGGCAGCCAAGCCTTTTTTCAGATCAGCTACATTAATTTCCTCTACGTCAATAGTGGCTGTTAAACCAGTTATATTGGTTTTAGTAGTATTGCCTATTTTTATAATACGACTTTGTAACGTATAAGCATCAAACACCAACATTTTACCGGCAAGCAATTCACCCATTTTAGTGATATATTTTATTACTTCGTTAGCCTGCATACAGCCAATAATTCCGGCTAACGTGGGTATAACACCACCATCAGCACAATTAGGTATTTGGGTAGCATCTACCTGTGCATATACATCCCTGTAATTTGGCGTTTTAGAGCCATTAGCGTTAGTTATATTCCAAACTGCTACTTGTCCTTCAAACTGGTAAATAGCGCCGTAAATAACAGGTTTTCCTGCCAATACGCAGGCATCATTTAACAAATAACGGGTTTCAAAATTATCAGTGCAGTCAACTATGATATGGTAAGACTTGATAAGCTCGGTTATATTTGCTGACGTTACTTTAATATCAAGGGGAATAATTTCGATCCCCGGATTTTGCTGCTGAAGGCGCTGAATTGCAACGGTCACTTTTTTTGATCCTACATCTGCCGGAGTATACAGAATTTGCCGGTGTAAATTACTGGTGGATACGGTATCATAATCTGCAATAGCTATCATACCAATACCTGCTCCTGTTAAATATTGGGCTGCAGGGCAGCCTAAGCCGCCCGCTCCTACTATCAACACTTTGGCTTGCTGCAACAGAATTTGAGCCGCTTCCGAGAAACCGGGCAACGCCATCTGGCAGCTATAACGTGAAAGATCAGGATTCATTAGTTGTCGCCATTTTTATATGCAGTTCCCTTTTTATATTTTCCATATCCTCCGGCGTATTGATATTGGCTAACGCGTTAACATCAGGAGCTTGCAATAAGGTGATATCGCTATTGATCAAAACCTTGCGCGGACAGGAATACCCCTGTGACAAAAATGCCAGTAATACCGGGTAACTTTTAGGCTCCCATATAGTTATCAATGGTTCAGGAAACCCATCAAAGCCACTTTGAAAAGCAGTAGCTATATTAGCCACATTACGGTTTGCAATAAGATATTCAATTGTATTTTTATCTAATAGTAACAGATCACAGGCAACCACTAATAACGCCTGGTTTGGGTTTTCACGAAAGGCGGATAATATTGCCCCAAACGGACCTAAACCGGTGAATGTATCTTCAATATTTTTGTAGACGCTGTCAATTTCAGTTTTCTGATCGGGCCGGCAAGATATAGCTACTTCATTGCAATAACCTTTTAGCATATCGGCAAGATAATAGCGTTGTTCCTTTCCGTAAACATTAGCTAAACCTTTATCAAAACCCATCCTTACGCTTTTGCCGCCGGCAAGTACAAGCCCGTTTAATACGGGGATAGACTGTTGCATCCGGGTTTCAAAAAAGGCTATTATCTTATCGATTTCGCCTAAATGATAAATTGGAATGTTTGGCCAGTTAGGTACAGCCTCCTTTATAAAGTCAAAAATGTCTTCTACCCTTTCGTCCAGCAAAATAAGTTCAACATTGGTTAGTTGTTCTATACGTTTTTGCAGGGATGCTTTTTTATTTTCATAAATAACTACAACCTGTGCCTTTGCCTGCTGATGGTTACCGTTAACCAAAACAAGATCAGTTTCTGCAAATTGTTGCTTGACTTGATAAGGCTTCAACTCATTTTTAAAATTGAATTGCTGATAGTTAAGTTGATCTGTATAATCTAAATAAGCGCCGTTGGCAATACGGCCGGGAGGGGATATTACTTCATCGTTATGGGAAGTATCTACATAAGCGCATTTATAAATTGGCGATAAAGCGTTAATAACTGTATCAGCCAATAACTTGATATTGATACAGGGTGCACCAACAATGGCCCATTCGTTACGACTAAAGTTACCGATGGTAGGTTTTACCAACCCTGTGTGCTTACCTTCTTTTTTTGGCAGGTTATGGTCGTTTGAAGTCATTTTTACCTCCTGTTTTTTCAATGAGCCGGGTTTCCTTAATTACAATATCATGGCTCAGGGCTTTACACATATCATAAATTGTTAGTGCGGCTAATGATGCACCAACCAATGCTTCCATTTCAATACCAGTTTTGGCTATTATACTGGCAGTGCAATTAATAACAACTTCTTGCCTGTCATTTAATTCAATGGTAATGTTACAGCTATCCAAACCTAAAGGATGGCATAACGGGATCAATTCACCGGTTTTTTTTGCAGCCATTATGCCTGCAATTACAGCTATTTGAAATACAGCGCCTTTTTTTGTTTGGATATCACCATTTACCAGCTGACTTAAAACCTCAGATGGCAAATAAACAACGCTTTGCGCCGTAGCTACACGGTGGGTAACTGCTTTGGACGAAACATTAACCATAGCAGGTTTGCCTTTATTGTCGAGATGAGTTAAAACGGCCATATTTTGTAAACTTCTCCTTTTTTAAAGTTAGCTTTTTGCAAGGGTAATTCCATAAACGCGTCTGTATCTGCTAAGTTAGCAAAATCGCCCGAACCGTTACCGGCAATTGGTTTTGCCAATAATTGCCCTTTATCGTTAAAATGCAAACTCACCTGTAAAAAATATTCAAGCTCGGGTGTAAACGTAAAATCTTCTGTTAAAATAGCGTAAGCAGGTGGTTTACAATCCAGGCGTAATGTATTTTGCAGCCAGGGTATAAAATACCGGTGCAGGCACATAAACGTAGCAACCGGGTTACCGGGGAAAGCGAATACCAACACGCCATTATCATGCTTGCCAAACCAAAAGGGTTTACCCGGCCGTTGCGCAACTTTGTGGAATACCTGGCTTACCTGCAATTCCTTTAATGCTTGCGGGATATAATCAAACTTCCCCATTGATATACCGCCGCTCAATAATATCACATCATAATTTTGAAGGCATTGCGCCAGCGTTTGCTTTGTTGCCTCCAAATCATCGGAGATATGTAGCATGCCGACCTCAAGCCCATGCTTTTTTAAAGCGGCTTGTATGGTATAACTATTTGATTTTCTAATTTGAAATGGCAAGGGCGTCGCTCCTACTTCCACCAACTCATCCCCCGATGAAATGATCACAACCTTCGGTATCCTTTTTACGCGAATCTCGGTTTCACCAACAGATGCTAACAGGCTGATTATGGCAGGCGTGATTAATTTACCCGGTGTTAGCATCACTTCATCTTTTTTCCTGTCCGCGCCCTGTAAATGCAGGTTTTGGCCTTTTGTTATTTCATCAGTTGTTAAAACCGCAACTCCGTTGTCGATCTCCAGGTCTTCATAACGGATAACCGTATCAGTCGACGCAGGTAAAACGGCCCCGGTCATTATTTCAATGCACTCTGTTATTTCAAGAATATCTATTGGCTGCTCCCCGGCCGCTTGTGTAGCCTTAACTTTAAACGCTCTTACACCTTCCTCAAAGGCCTTATAATTGACAGCTATCCCATCCATCGTAACGCGGTTAAACGGCGGCATATCCCTGTCGGCCTTTATGTTTTCGGCTAATACTCTGCCCAAAGCATGATCGAAAGGGATTATTTCATTTCCGTAATCGCCTGCTTCAGCTAATATTAATTGTTCAGCCTGTTCAACTGTTGTCATTGTTTAGTTATAAATGTTGTAATGGTTGTAGTTGTTATAGTGGATTAAAATGTTTTACAATCCTTATGACACTTACAACTTATGTCAACTATCCCCCAATAGTAGCCATCGACTCATGGATGCCTGTTTTTTCAATTCGATTACGCTCAGCCTCCCAGCCATCTTTTTCACGGTGACTAAATACTTCTAATAAATGCTTTTCAAGCTCGTAATCGTTTTCTCCGCTGCGCATAATATCCCTGATATTTAATACGCCATCATCATACAGGCAATTTTTCAATTCGCCCTGCGGAGTTATGCGGATGCGGTTACACGTACCACAAAAGGTACGGGAGTATGCTGCTATGATACCTACACTTCCCCTGTGACCGGGAATTTGGTAGTTATAAGCGGTTGATGTGGCAGCATCCTGTAATTTAGTTATCGACGGATACTTCCCTTTTATTTCCTCTAATATCCTGACGTAGTCCCATTTAATACCGCTGTATTGATGCCCATCACCGTTAAAAGGCATTTCTTCAATAAAGCGGACACTAACTGGCAAATCTTTAGTGAGCTCAACCAATGGGATAATATCATCAGTATTTTTGCCATCCATTACTACCGCATTTATTTTCACTTCAATATCGTGCTTTAAAAGCGATTGCAAGGTCTCCATCACGGCAACAAATTCATCGCGACGTGTTATGGCAAAAAAACGTCCGGCATCCAAAGTATCTAAACTCAAATTTACTGCCTTAACCCCTATTTCTTTAAGCTCGGGAATATGTGGTGCAGTTAAAACACCGTTGGTAGTTATAGTTAATTCATTTAATCCATCAAGGTTTGATATGGCGGTTAACAGTTGCATGATATCCTTGCGTACAAAGGGTTCGCCACCGGTAATACGTATCTTATCAATACCCATTTTAACTAATAGTTTGCAACTGCGCAGCATTTCCTCGTAGGTCATTAGTTCATTACGCGAAAGCCAGTTTAAGCCATCCTCGGGCATGCAATAAAAACAACGCAGGTTACACTTGTCGGTTACAGCAAGGCGCAGGTAATTGATCTTTCTGCCGTGATTATCTATAAGCAATTATGGTCGTGATTAATGATTTTACAGGAAACAGCCTTACTCATATTAAGTTTGAGAGGCACCTGTAAAAATAGCATTTTACGTTTTATAAATGGTAAAAGTAGTGTAAGGTATTAGGCGAGCGGCTTTACTTTGATACCGAAAACATCACTTAATGCTTTTTTAGCCGCATAGTACCCGCAAATACCGTGTACACCACCACCCGGCGGCGTGGACGAAGAGCAGATATACAATCCTTTAGCTGATGTTTTATAAGGCGACCATCGCAAAGCAGGCCGGGTAAACAATTGGCCTATATCCAGTATGCCGCCATTAATATCACCGCCTATATAATTGGGGTTATAATCCTCTATTTGCGCTGTATTCATAACATGCTTTGCCAGTATCATATCCTTAAACCCCGGAGCAAAGCGTTCTATTTGGTTTTCGATAGTGTTTGTCATATCCTTTGTTGAACCGTTAGGCACATGGCAATATCCCCAGGCAGTGTGTTTGCCTGATGGTGCGCGGGTAGCATCAAAAAGACTTTGCTGCGCTAATAATACAAATGGCTTATTGGGATATTGGCCTTTGCTCGAACTCAATTCTGATGCTGCAATTTCTTCAAATGTATTGCCAACGTGAACGGTACCTGCTTTTCTGCAATCTTCGTTGGTAAATGGTACCGGGCCATCTAATGCCCAATCGATTTTAAAAACACCCATACCGTAGCGGTACCGCTCCAATTGCCATTTATAAATGGATGAAAACTTATGCCCGGCGATTTGCAGTAATTGTTTTGGTGTGATATCAAAAAGCATGGCATGTGCGGATGGCAATTGAGTTAATGAAGAAATGTATTCCCCCGTTTGTATCGTCCCGCCTATGTCGACAAAATACGTAGCCAAAGCATTAGCGATAGATACAGAACCGCCCTTTGGTATCGGCCAGCCTTGCATATGTCCTGTTGCCATTAATACAAGCGCAGCTGCTCCTGTATCCAAATTACTTAGTGGCTGAATAGCGTGCGCGGCCATACCTGCAAACAGCCCTTTTGCTTCAGCAGTTTTAAACCGCTTTACCAGTGTTTCCGCAGATGCCAAACCTTTTAAGCCAAACCGGGCCATAGCCAGCGGGTGTTTTGGAAATTTTAACGGGCCTAAAACATCGGCAGCAATTAATGGCCAATCATTCACTACCGGTTGCATTAATTTTAAATAGGCTTCTTTATCCTGCCCCAATGATTCGGCAGTTTGCTGTAAGGACTGATGAAGCACGGCGGCCGTACCATTGTCAAATGGATGCGCGACTGATAGCTCGGGATAAATATATTCCAAC
>Ga0207153_1075_pt1 | contig 21314 bp, 25 predicted proteins | sample Alteio_BWMinHeat_27_FD_153580 | JGI IMG/M metagenome (GOLD analysis project Ga0207153, IMG submission 153580) | Enriched cells from forest soil in Barre Woods Harvard Forest LTER site, Petersham, Massachusetts, United States -... | ecosystem: Environmental > Terrestrial > Soil > Temperate forest >...
TTATCACCTGCCTGTGTCGGCTGGCCGGTCTACTACTTGCACGTGCCGATCTTTCCTAATGTAACCATCGGCAAATTACACATCAAAGTAAAAGGAAAGGGGCGTTACATCACGGCTGTGCAGTGGAATGGTAAGAACTATGCCCGTAATTGGATCACGCATCAACAATTAACTGGCGGTGGCGAATTGATCATTTACGCAGCTACTAAACCGAATAAAAATTTTGGTGTCCGCGACCAGTGGATAACAGATATCAAAAATTAGCAATAACACACAAAATGAATAAAGAACATTATTTAATTACAATTAAAGCTGAAGAGAGAGCGGGCCTGTTTCATCTAATTACCGGAACTATTGAAAAACGACAAGGTAGTATCATAAGTTTAAATGCTGCACCGACAGATATTCATGGTGTTGTTTTTATAACCATAGAAATATATATAACCGAAAGCTACGTCACATCGCTGGCATTCAAATTAGAAAATATTATTGAAGTGTTTTCTGTACAGGTAGTTCAACAAGACAGTGCAATTTGTTTGCGGGCGGCTTATTTCCGGATTGCAAAAGCGTTTTTAGACCATCAAAACGTGTCGATCTTGCAGAAATACAATGTCGTTATTGTGAATTGGCTGCCTGATGCTTTTGTCATTGCCCATCATGGCAACAGTCACACGGTTCGAGACTTGTACAATAAATTAGATGGGCCCCATTTGCTTGGTTTTAGCCAAACTGGGTTGATATCAGAAGAGACCTTAAACGGTAGTGATGCAGAGAGTCGAGTCACGAAACAGCATTTAACTTTTTTACTAACTAAACAGACTGTTAGGCCAGCTGCCTAGTTCAGTGATGATTATTCAGTACCGCACCGATACAAAGCTTTGATATCCAGCAAAAACTGGATGATCGATTTACGATAACCAAAAATTAAACAAACATGAAAAGAACAATCTTATTATTAATGATCTGTGTATCATTCAGCGCGTTTGCGCAAAAGACAAATTTTTCAGGAACCTGGAAATTAAACAAGGAAAAGACCGAGTTTGGTGAGGCACCAATCTGGATCGTTCCACAATCCTTAACTGTTACACAGCAATCAGACCATTTGGTGCTCACCCGTACCAGTCTTAACGACCAAAATAAAGAGCAAGAGCCTATTTCAGAAACACTAACCTTTAACGGCAAACCGTTTGAACGCACTGCAACAGGAAAAACGATAACTACGACGGTGCAATGGACGAACAACCAGTCTTTTAACCTGGAGCGGGACGGAACGACGAAAGCGACAGAAACCTGGATGCTGGCCGATAGCGGAAAGACGCTCGTCATTGACCGCGCTGTTGTTCAAATCAGCAATGGCTATAAATACAGTATCAAATGCTATTATGACAAAAGTAACTAATGAAGATAAAAGGGATTACCGTTTTACTGCTTTTGATTTCGACGTTAAGCTTTGGACAATTGGAGCGGGGTGTGGATAATGTGCTGCACGCCATGACGCTCGACGAAAAGCTGAGCTATATTGGCGGAGACAATTGGCTATATATCCGCGCGATCCCGCGCCTGGGGTTACCGGCGGTACGGATGTCTGACGGGCCTATGGGGGTGGATGCTTTTGGAAAGAGTACCGCCTATCCTGCCGGGTTGGTTTCGGCTTGTAGTTGGGATACCTTGTTGGTGCGCCAGGTTGGCGAGTGTATGGCGCGGGATGCGAAAGCACGGGGTGTACAGGTCCTGTTGGCTCCTGGCGTGAATATTTACCGTGCACCCATGTGCGGCCGGAATTTCGAGTATTTCGGGGAAGACCCCTTTTTGACCAGCCGCCTGGCGGTTAACGAGATCAAAGGAATCCAAAGCCAGGGCGTGGCCGCAACGGTCAAACACTTCGCGGGTAACAATTCTGAGTTTGACCGAAAAAATGTCGATAAGGAGATTGATGAGCGAACCTTGCAGGAGATCTATCTGCCTGCTTTCAAAGCTGCGGTTACGGAAGCTAAGGTGGCCTGCGTAATGGATGCTTATAACCTATTGAACGGCGTACATATGAGCCAGAACGGCGCTATGAACCTGGGCATTTTGAAAAAAGACTGGCACTTCGATGGCCTGTTGATGAGCGACTGGCATTCGACCTATGATGGTATTGCGGCAGCCAATAACGGGTTGGACCTGGAAATGCCCGCAGGGGACCACATGAATAAACCTGTGTTAACTGGCAAGGTGAGCGAGGCAGTCATTGATGATAAGGTACGCCGAATCCTGCGGCTGATCTATCGTTATGGTTTTGACCATCCGGCTGATACCAGCGATGTCAAAGATGACCCGCGCAGTGCGCAAACCGCGCTGGATATGGCCAGAGCTGGTATCGTTCTACTGAAGAATGATCATCAAGTCTTGCCCTTAACTGGCATTAAAAAAATTGCTGTTATAGGTCCGAACGCGCAAGGTTATATCGCGGGAGGCGGGAGCTCCTGGGTTGAACCTTTTCACAGCCAGGGTATTTTAGAAGGACTGCGCAAAGTAGCGGGAGGTGCTATCAATGTGGACCTAATCACCAGCCCTGAAGGTGCGCGGGATGCGGACGCCGTTATTGTCTGTGTTGGTTTTAATAAAAACCTGGAGCAGGAGAATTTTGACCGGCCGTTTGCTCTGCCGGCTTCGCAGGATAGTTTAATCCGCCGCGTTGCGCGTTGGAATAAAAGAACGATAGTAGTACTGGAAAGCGGCGGTAGTGTGGACATGCAGCAGTGGCTGAATACCGTACCTGGATTGTTATATGCCGGTTACCCTGGTCAGGAAGGCGGGCAGGCCATCGCCGAGATTGTGTTAGGTAAAATTAATCCCAGCGGTAAACTGGCCGCGACCTTTGAGAAAGCCTGGAAAGATAACCCCGCTTTCGATAGCTATTATGATCATAACGGGGATAAAAAAGTGGCTTACAAGGAAGGCCTGTTCATCGGCTACCGTGGTTATGAGCAAAATCACATTGTACCGCAATTCCCCTTTGGCTTTGGCTTATCCTATGCGCAATTCGCTTATAGCGACCTTAAGGCTACGCCCTCCGGCATAAGCTTTAAGATCAAAAACACTGGCAGCTGCGATGGCGGCGAAGTGGCGCAATTATATGTCCACCAGCAGCAATGTCCCGTACTCCGGCCGCTGAAGGAACTCAAAGGTTTTAGCAAGGTGTTCCTAAAAAGAGGCGAAAGTAAAACCATATTCATCCCGTTAGACCCATCAGCGTTTGCCTATTATCATAAGGAAACCAAAAGCTTTTCTTACGACCCTGGAAAATTCGATCTGCTTATCGGTTCTTTCAGCACGGCGATTCACTTACAAAAAACCATTCGAGTACAATGAAAAACCAAGGGAATAATAGTATCCGAAAATATTTGATCGCCGATATTGGCAGTGTGCTGTTAATCATCCTGTTTACCTATGCGGCTTGTAGTAAAGTGATGGACTACCAAAAGTTTTTAGTGGAACTCGGGAAATCACCTGTGCTTGCTCCTTTCGTAAAATGGATCAGTGTATTTACTCCGGCGATAGAATTGGCTATTAGTGCAGCCCTAATGTTCCGTAAAAGCCAACTGGTAGCGCTATATGCCAGTTTTACGTTGATGGTTATTTTCTCGGCATATATCGTAACCATATTAAATTTCAGCGAATACATACCGTGCTCCTGCGGGGGGATTTTGGAAAATATGAATTGGAAACAACATTTCTGGTTCAATATCGGATTTGTTTTCCTGGGAGGGTTGTCGGTCTGTTATTTTCCAATGAATAAAGAACTTATTGGCCATAAGAGGTGATCGCCGAAAAACCTAAAACGAGTAGGCAAAATCTATTAAAATTAAGAACTATGAATTATCGAAAAATTTTATTCTCAGGTGCGATTTTAATTGGAGTCGTATCCTCTTTCGCCTTTACTGCCAAAAAGAAGCTAAGTACTGGGCCGGCTTATTATCAGGATCACTTTATCTGTACCTCTACCTATGTCTATGATGACAATGAAATTTGCGATCCTAACAATACCGGTGCCGTATGCACATTTAATGGTTCTACTATTACAGGCGGTCCGGCAGGCGCTACCATTTTTGATGACGCCGGTAACGGTTTTACTTGCGCAGTACCTTGGCGCTCAATTTTTTCAAATTAAAGTTTACCGGGATCATCTAACGATCCCGGTAATTTTTCACTTCGTTATGATAAGAAGACTTCAAGGACTACTTTATTGTTTACTAATTGCAATTGGTTTGGTCGCGGCGTTATATTGGGTAAGCAACACAACAAAACAATCAGAAAATGGGTTTATTCGCTTGTTGCCATCGCATCTGCTTGTACCAGGGGATACAAAAAATCTGCAGTTCAATTCATATTACATCGCAGGCTTAACCAAGGACAGTATCTATTTGGGTAACAGGAGTAATCCCTATATCGTAAAATCGGTAAGCTATGATTTGAAAAAAGAAACTGTCCGCGCGTGTAATTGGGGTGATACTGTAAAAATTTCAAGAGCGAGCGTGATTAGCGTAGATTCTCCATATATAAACTTAAACGATGGTGTATTGGGCCGTCGTATGGAATTATCATTCAGCAACAAGAGGGTAGATTTGCCGCTACGAACTGCTCCTTTTACTGACCTGATCAACCTGGATAAAAGCACGATGATCTATCGGGCAATTATTTCCGTAAGAGGTAATGTAATCGTAAAACAAAAGGAAACATTTCAGTCGGCAAAAGTTGATACTTCGCTGTTGATCAAGCAGGGCGAAGGTATATTCAGCACGGATGGGATGTTGATCAAATCACAAGCTAAAAACAATTTATTTTACTTCTATTACTATCGTAATCAATTTTTTTGTCTTGATACAAACTTAGCTGTAAAATATAGAGGTAAAACGATCGATACGATTAGTCATGCTCATATCACAGTTGCTCCGATCAAATCAGAAGGTAAAATTACCATGTCATCACCTCCTTTGATAGTTAATCGCGCTGCATGTGCGAATAACAATTACATTTTCGTCAATTCGGCTTTGACGGCCAATAATGAACCGGCAAATGTTACCGGTTATGCGCAAATCATCGACGTCTATAATATCAAAACAGGGAAATATAAATTTAGTTTTTACCTGCCGAAATTGGGCGGCAAGAAAACCAGTGATTTTAAGGTCTATCAAAACCGATTGGTCGCGATTTATGATCGATACCTCACGATATACAAACTAAATTTCAATTAAAGACACTTGCCAAATAGTTTTCGCAATGAACAAATTTGTTAAATATTTAATGTTAATCGTAGTGGTTTTTTACTACCAGCCGATTCTTGCACAAAAAACCGTAATTATTACTATTAAGGACACTGGCAAAATTATTATCGATAAAAATATCTATGGCCAATTCGCCGAGAACCTCGGTCGCAGCATCTACGACGGCTTTTACCGCAATGGCAAGATCCGACTCGATATTGTCGCCGCGCTAAAAGCGATACAGGTTCCGAACCTGCGCTGGCCCGGCGGCTGCTTTGCCGACCAGTACCACTGGCGTGATGGTGTCGGCACCAAGCGGCCCCATACCGTAAATACGACCTGGGGCATGGTGCCGGAAGACAACAGTTTTGGTACCGAAGAATTTTTGGAGCTGTGCCGGCAGATCGGTTGCCAGCCTTATATCGCGGGAAATGTCGGCACCGGCTCGCCGCAGGAAATGAAGGACTGGATCACCTACCTGAATTATGATCATCACAATAAAGTGAGTTTATGGGGTGTGGGTAACGAAAGCTGGGGTTGCGGCGGCAACATGACGCCGGAATATTATACCAGTTTGTATAAGCACTTCGCAAGCTTCCTGCCTGATTATCCTGGCACACATTTGAAGAAAATTATCAGTGGCGCCAATGCCGATGATTACCATTGGACAGAGGTCATGATGAAAAATATTAGCCTGGATGAAGCTTATGGCCTATCCCTGCATTACTATACGTTCCCAACCGGCGGCTGGAGCCCGCGCGGTTCAGCCACTCATTTTAGTGAAACTGAGTATTTGCACACGTTGGTTGAAGCTGAAAAGATCGATACGATCCTGGCGCATCATGAACGGATCATGGACAAATACGATCAACAAAAGAAGCTTGCTTTGCTGGTGGATGAATGGGGCGTTTGGACGGATGTGGAGCCGGGTACGCCCAAATATGCGATGTACCAGCAGAACAGTTTACGCGATGCACTGATCGCAGCCACTACCTTGAATATTTTCAATAATCATGCGGACCGCGTGCGTGGTGCTAACCTGGCGCAGTGCGTGAATGTGATCCAGTCATTGATTTTGACTAAAGGGGATGCTATGTTATTGACGCCGACTTACTTTGTTTTTGATTTGTATCAGGTACACCAGGATGCGCAGCTATTGCCCATTAAAATGACCGCAGTTCAATCAGATGTCGGCAAAGACACGATCAGTATGGTGAATGCTTCCGCTTCAAAAGATAAGGATGGGATTATACATATCAGCCTCGTAAATCTATCCCCTGTAATGCCGGTTCAAATTCAAATACCGATGGCAGGCAGCAAAGTCACCGGTATGATCCTGACATCGGCGCGGGCTACCGACATCAATACGTTCGAACAGCCTACCAAGATAAAGCCAGCCAATTTTTTGAATGCGGCTATTAAAAACAAAACGGTTAACGCCACTTTGCCGCCGTTATCAGTGGTACTATTAACGATAAAATGAAGATCAGGTACGCCAGTTTTAAGGATACGTCAGTGATACAGGACTTACTCGGGCAGGTGGGCTACCGCGTAGAATACACTCTGTTAAGCCGCCAAATGAGTTTGCTCTTGAGTAACCCAGACCATAGCGTAGTGGTTGCCGAGGACGAAGGCCTGGTAGTGGCTTTCTGTTCAGTGCATTTCCTGCCCCAGGTACTCAATGACGGCGATCTGGCTTTTATCAACTATTTGATCGTTGATGAAAAGGTCAGAAGAAAAGGTATCGGTAAAGCATTGGAAAGCCATGTGGTCAAACTGGCCTGGTCACGCAAATGCGACCGCGTACAACTGCATTGCCAGGAGTGGCGAGCTGAAGCACGTCAGTTCTACGTGCAAAACGGTTACCGGGAATATCCGGCATTTTACAGTAAAAGGATCATCCATGCAGAATAAAAATACTCCCCGTTCTTTAGTTTTTTCATTTGTAAATTATGAGAAATAGTTAGTTAATAATAGTGAAAACGTGCCCGCCGATGGAGCGGCGGGCCTTTTTTAAGATGAAAGAATTTGATCACCCATTTGCGATCGCGTTTATCATGCTGGCAGCATTTATTGTATGGATATGCATCAAAATAAACGAGGATGACGAACCTGAAACCTGAAAATACTCATCGTTCTTTATAAGGTCAGTTAATAGAAAACATGCGCTAACCGGGAGCGGGAAGCGCATTATTAAAAACAATGGAACTGAAAGAAATTATAAGCATAAAGCGGTTGGTAGGCGTGCGCATCAAAGATAATGGCAGGACAGACCTAAACGGCGATAGGATCCCGCAGACTACCGCTATTATATCATCAGCAGACAACGGACAACTTGTACGTACATCCAGGCGACCGGGCCCATTATCAAAACAAAGCCCGTTGCCCTGCTGAGCCAACACAACCGGTTAGTGAGCGGGCGCATCAGGCACGAACTTGGTCGAAGAACCGATTCCAAATCAGATCCCGCCACTATTACCGGGAAACAAATGACAAACGGCCAGGCAGCGGGCGCATCAAAGAAAATTGGAGTTTCAGTACTACCGATCAATATGATCCCGCCACCTGTAGCCGAATAAAAACCGATATCAGGCAGGACGCGGGCGTATCATGGAAGATTGCAGTCAGCAGGACTTACGACTAATATGATCCCGCACCTGTACTGGTCAAAACAAAGCCGGGCAAGTAGCGGGCGCATCACAGGAAAACGTAGTGAACGCAACACTAATGTCCAATTGGATCCTGCTACTAAAGCCGGTTGATAATGAAAAAAAATGCCATCAGGCAGCAGGCGCATCGAAAGAGAACGTAGTATAAAGAGCACTAATGTCCAATAAGATCCTGCTACCAAGGCTGTTAAAATGAGCGAAGGCCGACAGGCAGCTGGCGCATCATAGATGTCTTCAGGCTACAAAGCCCATGACAAACCTAGATCCCGCTGCCCGTAGCGGCCATAAAAAAGAAAAAAATAGCAGGCAGCGGAATCTTATACGTACATCCAGGTCTAGGGCCTATTGGCAAAAAGAAGCCCGCTGATCTGCTTTTATATAATACCGCAGCGGTGCGGGCGCATCAGAATTATTCCCGGGGATAGAACCCCGCCAACGAATTTGATCCCGCCTGCTGCAACTAATAACAACCTATGGAAACACTCAATACCCCGGCACCAACCACCCGTAAAAAGAATTTTACCTTTTTTATCGGAACCGACATCTCGCGGGATAAATTGGATCATGCGGTGATGCAAGGCAACAGCCTCTTGTTCCATAAGATCACCGCTAACGACGAGAATGCTGTTGCGGAACTGATCAGGGAACTCAAAGCCATCAAAGGCTTTACCGTCAGCCGGGCCATCTTCTGCATGGAAAACACCGGTATTTACAGCAACCACATGGTCAGTCAATTGCGCAAGGTCAAAGCGAATATCGCCATTCAGCCGCCCATGCAGATCCGCAATTCAATGGGTAACGTCCGTTCCAAGACCGATAAGATCGACGCGATCCGCATCGCCGAGTTTGCCTATAAATGCCGGGAAGAGCTACGCTTTTTTATTCCTGACCGACCCGTCATCCGGCAACTGGCACAACTGAATACCATGCGTGAACGGATGTTGGCCACCCAGACCGCGCTCAAACAACCGCTAAAAGAAGCTGCCGGTTTCGTTCAAAAGAAACAAGTGTTGCAAGCGACGCGTCTTAGCAGCCGCAGCCTGGAAGGTGTCAAAGCCGACTTGCTGGACATCGAAGCTGCTATTGCGGATACCTGGCAAACAGATGAAAAACTCAACCGGCTCATGCAGCTCATCAGTTCCGTACCATGTGTAGGCCCGGTGACCGCTTTACGCATCCTGATTGTTACCAATGAATTCAACAGTATCAGCAACCCTAAGAAGTTTGCCTGTTACGCGGGTGTCGCGCCGTTTATCCGGCAATCCGGGACCTTCACCGGCAAAGCCCGCGTCTCACATATGGCCGACAAAAAGATGAAATCCCTGCTGCATATCTGCGCGCTGAACGCCAGCCGTTACGAGCCGGATCTGAAAGCTTACTATGAGCGAAAAACACAGGACGAAGGCAAAAATAAAATGCTTGCACTTAACAATATCCGTTACAAACTGATCCTGCGGATCTTCGCTTGCGTGGCCCAAGACCGGCTATATGAAAAGAACTATATTCGTCCGCAACAACAGTCCATTGTAGAATTAACAGAAACAGTTATGTAAAGAAGATTAACATATCATATTAATTGAGCGTTTGAACGCATCCCTCATTAGAATTGCGACAATCTACTATAATCAGGAAAGGGAAGCAGGCTTACGCCCGCCTTGACGCGGGCCGGCCTGTATTCGCAACCTGACAGCCGTCGCAAGCTGGATGAACATTGTGGTACAGGTTCGGTCCGCCCCACGGGGCCTAAACCAAGTACTATAACCTATGAAAAAACATCAGCCAATTTTAAACCAGCTCTTCAAAGTGCTGGACAGCTTTAAACCACAGCCGCAAGCCTACTACGAGCATTTGTCCGAAATTAGCCAACCTCAGTATTTTCCAACCGATCAGGTATTATATGAAGAAGGCGACATCGTTAAGCGCAGCTATTTTCTGGCCAGCGGGTTTGCCATTGCTTATTATTACAATGATCAGGGTGAAAAACAGCTTATCCGCATTTATGAGAAAGATGACATCATTAAAGGCAAAAGCTTTACCGAGCAAAGCCCAGCTGCCGACTACCTCATGGTCTGTGCAGATAGTTATTTACTCAGCATTAGCTACGAAGAGAAAGAAATGATCTATGCCCATTTTCCCAGTGTAGCCGAATTGTCCATGCTCATCCTGGCCAGCCGCGAAGCCAAAGAACTCGCCTATAAACAAATGCTCGGCCTGGAAACAATGCTAATGGTCGAACAGTTCTACAAAACCTATCCCGGCCTCGCCGATCCCGGAAAAATATTGGTTGATGCGGATATCAGCTCGTATCTGCTGATTAGTGAACGCACTTTGCGTGCCTGTCGCGCCAAGCTAAAATTAACTTAACGTTAATAAATTAATCTTTTGATGCAGTTTTGCAGGTCTGATTTGACTCAACTTTGCCATTTTCGTAAAAAAAAGATGCCTATGGTCAAATCAGGACGTAATCAAATGCAAACGTATGAATACAAATCTAAGCCCGGTACAGGCCTATCCATTCGCCTGGCTGGATGAACTGATCGAAGTGACTTTGCATCCGGCGTATCTTCAATTGAAAGCGATCGCCCCAAAGCACCTCGAAGAAATCTGCGGGCAACTGACCGCAGAAACGAGAGAGATCGAATATAGCCTGAAAGCGCAGACCTTCGGCCTTACTAACAAAGCCGATATCCAGGCAGTGGTAGAACAATACTATTATGCCGCAAGGGAACTCCGGCGGCAGGCCGTAAAAAATGCAGCGGCCTATACGCATAACGCCTTACTGGTGAAAACAGGGAAAGCAATTCTTACAGCACTGGACGAACTCGGCCAGCGGATTAGTCTGCGTTACCAGTCTTATTTACCGCCTGAAACTTTAACCCCACCCGCCTCCTTTCCCGCCATGCTTTATAAGCTGTTGATCAAACTCAGTGGCGACCAGATCGGCATCGTAGCGAAAGCCGCTTACCAGGCCGGGTTGATCCCCGCTAAATCCTTACGGGAAGCCTTCCGGTTGTTAGCACCGCACCTGTCCACCGAACGCAAAGCAGAACTTTCTCCTGAAAGTATGCGCAGCAATTCCGGCCGTGCGGAAAAACCCGATCTGGACATCGTATTGGGTCATTTAGATAAGCTCACTGATATTATTCAGGGCTATTACCGGCGAAGGTAATTGCCCAAAAATACCGTGAAGCTCCCGGAAGGGGGCTTTTTTTATGCCTGATCCTCAACGGGATACCAGGATACCAAAAGGATACCAGAGAAAATTGGACTTTATGCGCTTTACCCATTCCGGCAACTTTGTATCAGAAACCAAATGAAGGAAATTATGCTGATGAATCATTTTACCTGGACGCAATACTTGGAAACCCTCGCGGTATTGCTGATTATTTATTACGTGGTGGTATTCTTTAAGTATTACCTGCCGGAAGTACAAAACAAATTGCAGCACAACAAACCGGCACCAGCCGCTGCATTCAGCGTCCTGCAATACCAGGAACCTGTTGCTACTGAGGAAGCGGAAGATCCGCTGGTCAGAGAAACTGAAACACTGATCAGCCAACTCAAGCTAGCCATTGGTGAAGGATATGACCCTGCGGCAATCCGCAACATATTAGAGGATCACCCAATGATCAAAGATACAGCGCTCCGTCCTGCCATTAACGAACTGGTAGTGACCGAGTGCGAAAAGATAGGCGCCGCCCTGTTGACGGAAGCAGAGGTAAACGAGTGGTGGGAAGCGTAGCAGGCGGCGCCACCCTATAGCTGGCCGGTAAAGCCCCAAGTGCAGTAGTGCAAGGTGTAAATAGTAAGTGGGCAACTGAGGCAGCAGGCCGAACCGCCCCGGCATGAGCCGGGGCGGCCAAAGCCAATAAACGATGAATTTTAAAAGTGAAAGCGATATGTGTAAGAGAAAATTCAACAAAAAAGTAGTAGCAATCGTATTGCTGCTCATTAGCGGAGCGGCAAACGCCCAGGACGGAAATGCCGGCATCCAGCAAGCCACCAGCCAGGTCAAAGGTTATTTTGATACGGGCTGCAATTTGATGTATGCCATCGGCGCGATCCTGGGCCTGGTCGGGGCGGTAAAAGTGTTTTCCAAATGGATGGGCGGTCACCAGGAAACCCAGCAGCATGTAGCTGCCTGGTTAGGGGCCTGCGTGTTTTTAGTGGTTGTAGCGACCGTGATCAAATCATTCTTCGGGGTATGAGCAGCGTTTACCAGATCAACAAAGGTGTCAATGCCAGCATGGAGCTGAAAGGATTGAAAGCGCAGTACATCGGTTATATGGCGGCTTTATTATTAACCTCCCTGATCCTGTTTTCCATCTTGTTTATCTGTGGCTTATCCGTCTATCTCTGCCTGGTCCTCATCGGTGGCGGCAGTGGTTTCGGCACTTTTAAAATATATGCGCTTAGTCACCGGTATGGGCCGCATGGCTTGCAGAAATGGATGGCGAAAAAGAGCGTACCGAAAGTTATCAAGGCTTATACCCGCAAAATCTTCTTTTGATATGGAAATCAACTTAGCTGAACATTTACCGATCATGGGGGTCGAACATGACTGCATCCTGTCCAAACAGGGGGATGTGACCATCGTATTCAAAGCCGAGTTGCCCGAGGCGTTTACCAACTCCGATGAGGACTACGAGGAAATACACCAAAGCCTGATTAGAGCAGTCAAAATCCTACAGCCAGGTACGATCCTGCATAAACAGGATGTATTTATCAAAACCGAGTATGTGCCGGAAGCGGGAGGGAGTTACCTGAATGAATGCGCTAACCGGCATTTCGCGGGCAGGGAATATTTCAAACATGAGTGCTATATCCTGCTGACACGTCTGCCAAAAGACCGCAGGCCGTCCAGTTCCTTATTATCAAATTTGTTGCGCCCGACCATCGTGCCACGCGAAACGCTGGACCCGCAGGCATTGCGCACGTTCATCGACAATGCAAACCAATTCAAAAGACTGGTCGAGGACAGCAAGCTCATCAAACTGACCCGGTTGAAAGCGGATGATTTATTAAGCCAGCAAAAGAAAATTGGATTAATAGAGCGCTATTGCTTTTTGAATGAACAACCGATGGTCAAAGACATCCGGTTCGGTGACGAAGTAAAGATCGGCGAACAGCAACTGGCAGTCTATACCTTAGGTGATGCGGCAGACCTACCCGGTGCCTGCGGCGCGCGGATCGACTACGATAAATTCTCTACGGATAAGACGCGCTTTCCTATCAGCTTTGCCGCCGGTTTGGGTTTGCTGCTGCCCTGCAACCATATTTACAACCAGTATATCATGATCGGCGATGCGCAGGCCACGCTCAAGCAAATGGAAAAGAAGCGCTTGCGCTTACAATCCCTTTCGGGCTATTCCCGTAGTAACGCCATTGCGATGGCGGCCACCAATGATTTTTTAAATGAAGCCATCAGCCAGCAGCGACTCCCGGTGAAAGCGCATTTCAACGTCATGGCCTGGTCGGACGACAGTGAAGATTTAAAGAATATGAAGAACCAAGTCGCTTCTGCACTGGCCGGCATGGATGCCGCTGCCAAACCCGAAACCGTTGGCGCACCCCAGCTTTGGTGGTCCGCCATCCCTGGCAACGCGGGCGACTTCCCGATGAACGACAGTTTTGACACTTTCGCGGAACAGGCCTGCTGCTTCTTGAACTTGGAAACCAATTATAAAACGGTAAAACCCAATGAAGGCATCCGCTTTTGTGACCGGCTGAATAACCGACCTGTCTACATCGACCTGTTCGATGCCCCGCGTAACGCGGGCATTACCTCCAATATGGGGATGCTGATCTGCGGTACTTCCGGGGGTGGAAAATCAATGACCGCCAACCATATCCTGCGCTCGATCTATGACCAGGGTGCGCATTGCGTGATCGTGGATATCGGCGGCAGCTATGTAGGCTTATGCGAATCGGTCAAAGGCTATTACTTTACCTACAAGGAGGACGACCCGATTCGTTTTAACCCATTCTATTTGCCCGAAGGCCAGGCGCTGGACACGGAGAAAAAGGAAAACCTGAAAGCGCTGCTTGTTTCGCTCTGGAAAGATGAGCATGAGGGATTTGACCGTGCCGAATACGTGGCACTGTCCAACGCGCTGCAAGGTTATTACGACAAGTTGAAGAACGATCAGCGTTTGTTCCCTTGTTTTAACACCTTTTTTGAATACCTGGAAAACGACTATGCCGAAGTATTGAAGAGTCATAAAGTCAAGGCGCAAGACTTTGACCTGGATAATTTTCTTTATGTCCTGCGGCCATATTATAAAGGCGGTGAATTTGATTACCTGCTCAACGCCACGGAAAAACTCGACCTGCTCAACCAACCCTTCGTGGTGATCGAGCTGGATAATATTAAAGACCACCCCATCCTGTTTCCCGTGGTTACGCTGCTGATCATGGAAATGTTTATGTCCAAAATGCGCAAACTGAAAGGTGTGCGCAAGGCGCTGATCATTGACGAAGCCTGGAAAGCCATTGCCAAATCAGGTATGGCGGAATTTCTACGTTACGCTTTTAAAACGATACGAAAGTTTAACGGCATACCGGGCGTGATCACCCAGGAACTGGACGACCTGGTATCCTCGCCGATCATTAAAGACGCGATCATCAATAATGCCGACATCAAGGTATTGATGGATATGAAGAAGTTCATGAATAAGTTCGACAAGCTCCAGGAAACACTCGGGCTGTCGGAAAAAGCCAAAACCATCCTCTTGTCGGTCAATAAAGACGACCGGGAAATCTTCATCGACCTCGGCGGGCAGATCCAGAAGGTACTGCGCAATGAACTCTGCAAACAGGAATATTATACCTATACCACCGAAGGCAGCGAGCGGGTGAAAGTCATGGAAATGGCGGCCCAACATGGCAGTATGGAAAAAGGAATCGAGGCATTAATTAAAGAATTGCACCCATGAAAAAACTCCTATGTATAGCCGGGTTGCTATTGGTAACCATTACCTGCGATGCCCAGATACCGGTGGTCAGCCTGGTATCCGGCATCATCAAAAAGGTCATCATCGCGATCGACCTGAAGGTACAACAACTGCAAAACCAAACAATTGCCTTACAAAACACGGAACGCTCACTGGAAAATAACCTGCACCTGTCCAGCCTCAATGACATCAATGGCTGGCTGGGTAAAGAAAAATCACTTTACCAGCAATACTATAAAGAACTCGCTACCGTGCGCACCATCATCGCTGATTACGACGAGGTGAAAAGGATCATTGCCCAGCAAAAAGAACTTGTAGCGGAATATAACAATGCCAACAACCTGTTTCACCAGGATAAGCATTTTTCAGCGGCGGAGTTCAACGAAATGAATACGGTCTATGGCGGCATTATCGCGGAAAGCGCGCGCAACTTGCAGGAGGTGGTTACCGCCGTCACGGCGATCTCCACGCAGATGAAGGACGCCGAGCGGTTACTGCTGATCCATCATGCGACCAGCGGTATGCAGCAGAATCTGAACGACCTGCGGCAGTTCAACAATCGTAATGTGCAATTAAGTCTGGCACGGGCCAAAGATGAACAGGATCGGGCCCAGGTCAGGGAATTATACGGATTAAACTAAACAACTATGAAAAATCTATTGATCGCATTATTGCTGCTCGTGGCGGGAAATACCCAGGCCCAATTCTTAGGCGGCTTTTTTAGCCAGCAATCCAATAAGGAAAAGTTAATGGTGACGCAGATCGCCGAATATGACGTGTATTTGCACGCGCTCAAAACCGGTTACAACATTACCGAAACCGGCCTGAATACCGCGCAGCAACTCAAAGGCGGGACCTTCAATTTACATACGGCCTATTTCAATTCGCTGGCGCAAGTCAATCCGGTGGTACAAAACAATCCGAAAGGGAAAGCCATTGTCACCCTGGCTGCCAAGATCGGCAATCTGTTCGCTACGGAAATCAACTGGCAGCAGCAACAAAAAGAATTGAGCGCAACAGAACTGGCTTACCTGCAAAAAGTACAGGATAACCTGCTCACCAAATGCCAGGCGGATGTAAGCGAAACCAGCGATGTGCTGACGCCTGGCAAACTGCAAATGACCGACCAGGAAAGGCTGGCCCGGCTGGACAAACTCTACGCAGATATGCAGGATAAATATGCTTTTGCGGCCTCGTTCACCAACAAATGCCATACGCTGGCGACCAGCCGCGCCCAAGCCAAAACCAGTAAATCACAACTCAAACAATTATACGGTATCCAATGAAAAAGCTATTGATGATCGTATTGATCGCGCTATTGCCAGTATTTGGCCGGGCTCAATCTATTGCGCAGGATTTGCAGCAGCTGGCGCTGGATTACCAGAAACTGGCCGGGCTGAAAAGCATTCTCTCGCAGATGTACACCGGCTACCAGGTGATCAGCAAGGGTTATGGCACAGTGAAGGATGTGGCACAAGGCAACTTTACATTAAACGAGGCTTTCCTCGATGGCTTGTATATTGTCAGCCCGACTGTCCGCAAATATCCGAAGATCGCGCAGCTCATCAGCAACCAGGAGATGCTGGTCAACGAATATCACTCGGCCTGGAGCAGTATCGACCATACCAAATTCAGCCCGGATGAATTAGGTTACACGATGGATGTGTTTAACAACCTGGTCACGCAAAGCCTGAATAACTTGAGTGCGCTAACCACGGTACTCACCGACAGCCAAATGCGGATGAGCGACGCCGAACGGCTCGGTATGATCGACCGGTTGTATGAGGAAAGCAAAAATGAACTGGGCTATCTGCGGAGCTTTAATAACCGGCTTTACCAAACAAGTCTCTTACGAACCAAGCAAAACAGTGATAAAATTAATGTCCGAAGTCTATATGGTTTAAACCCCTAAAAGATGAAAAATAAATTATTTAAAGCCACTTTTTTAGTGGGCTTAGCCACGCTTTTGCCCTTATTCTCCCATGCCCAGGACGGCGGCGCGGCTAATGACCTGCATGGTTTGCAAAGCGTATTGGAAAACTTGTATAACCAAATGATGCCGTTATGCAGCGGCGTGATCGGTGTTGCGCAGGGAATTGCCGGGTTTGCCGCCTTATGGTATATTGGCGCCCGGGTATGGAAACATTTGGCCGCTGCGGAACCTATCGACGTTTACCCCTTGCTGCGCCCCTTTGCGCTGGGCATCTGTATCGCCATTTTCCCGCAGGTACTGGCTTTAATGAACGGCCTGTTGCAGCCGACCGTAACTGCAACCTACGCGATGGTGACCAATTCCAACCAGGCTATCGCCACCTTACTGGCGGACAAGCCGCTGACCGGCACCGAGCAGCCTTCGCCGGGCACACAAAATGCCGATCCGGATAAATGGTATCAATACAGTCACCCGGATAATGCCACAACCAGTGGCACCAATACCAATCCCATTACGGATGCTTTTTCCGGCTGGAGCATCAAGGATATGGCGCGGAAGTGGATCGCGGAGTGTTTGAACCTGCTGTTTGAAGCAGCGGCTTTGTGCCTGGACACGATCCGCACTTTTAAGCTAATCGTACTGTCAATATTGGGCCCGCTGTGTTTCGGCTTGTCCGTCTTCGATGGGTTCCAGCATACGCTCAAGCAATGGATCGCCCGTTATGTCAACGTGTTCATGTGGCTGCCAGTGGCCAATATCTTCGGGGCGATCATCGCGAAGATCCAGGAGAACATGATCACTTTACAGCAAAGCGGTAACCTCGGCGGGAACGCGATGGGCAATGATAATACCATCTACCTCATCTTCCTGCTGATCGGTATCGTCGGTTATTTTACTGTGCCGAGCATCGCCAATTACATCATGAATGTCGGTGGCCATGCGCTGTTCAATAAAACCAGCGCCCTGGCTACGATGGCTGTCACCGCCACGACCAACGCCTTTATGCAAAGCTTTAGTAAGGCAGCCGAGCCGTCAAAGAGTGCCAATAATAACTATATCGAAAACAAGCTGGCAGGTAACTCACCTGACCCAAAAACCAAGAATTAACCATGTTCCGAAAAATGAAAAATATCGATACCGCGTTCCGGGATTATCGGCGCTATACACTCATCGTAATTTGTGGCAGCCTGCTGGCGGTTTGCTTTATGGCTTACGAGTGCAAAACCCTGATCGCCTCCCTCCAAAACAAAATATACCTGCTGTATAACAATACGGTATTGTCGGCTGTAGCTTCCGACCGCAGGGATAATCTCGTAGTAGAGGCCAAAGGCCATGTCCGCACTTTCCACGAACTATTTTTTACGCTCGACCCGGATGATAAAGTGATCCAGGCCAATGTGACCAAAGCGCTGTACCTCGCAGATGCATCCGCTAAAAAGCAGTATGACGACCTGACCGAAACGGGCTATTACGCTAATATCATCTCCGGCAATATCAGCCAGCGCATCCAGATAGACAGCATCCAAACAGACCTGCACAGCGAACCGTACGCTTTTCGCTGTTATGCCACGCTAACCATTACCCGCTCCACCAGTACCGTAACCCGCAGTTTGATAACGCAGGGCGACCTGCGGCCGGTGTCACGGAGTGATAATAACCTCCAGGGTTTCCTGATCCAGCACTGGACGATCCTGGAGAACAAAGACTTAAAAGTTGTAAACCATTAATAGATAAAATCATGAAAACAACATCCTTCTCCCCTCAAATGATGCGCCAGCGGAAGTTCCTGTTAGGACTGCCGGTATTGGTCATTCCATTTCTAACGCTAATGTTCTGGTCGCTCGGCGGCGGCAAGGGCAATGCCGCGAAAGCAGAAACACCCAAAGGCTTTAACAACCAGTTACCGCAGGCGGTATTACCGGGTAAAAATGACCTGAACAAACTGAGCTATTATAACCAGGCTAAGGTGGATTCTCAGAAAAGACAACAGGCACTGCAAAGCGATCCTTACGCGAAACGGGCGGCGGATTCCGCAGGAAAATCGGCTGCTTTTTCCGGGTTGAATAAAATTAACAACAATAAAATGGTTGGCTTTTCCGGCGACCCGGGGGCCGGTGAAGCCAAAATCTACCAGCAGTTGGCCGCACTGCAAACCGCGATGAATAAACCGGCAGCGATAACCACAGCGCCTGTGCCTACACCAAAAACCAATGCAGCTATTAAGCCTACCGAAGACCCTGAACTGAAACAAATGAACGGGCTGTTGGAAAAAGTGTTGGATATCCAACACCCGGAGCGAATGAAAGAAAAGCAATCTACGGCTACCCCACCCGAAAAAAAGTTTGCTGCCATTCCCGCCATAGTGGAGGGTAACCAAAAAGTGGTCAGCGGCACGGTAGTGAAATTAAGACTGCTGGACAGTGCGGTGATCAATGGCCAAACCATCCCCAAAGGCACCCTGCTCTATGGCGCGGGTAATTTGTATAACCAACGCCTGACCATCACGATCAAAAACATCGGCCTGGGCAATACTATCCTGCCGGTAGACCTGACCGTGTTTGACAAAAATGACGCGTTGGAAGGGATCAGCGTACCCGAAGCGGTAACGGGTGATGCGCTGAAGGATGGCAGTGATGCCGGAGTGCAAAGTATGGAGCTGATGAGCCTTGACGGATCAATGGGTGCGCAAGCGGCAACCGCCGGCATCAATACCGCCAAAAGTTTATTCTCCAAAAAGATCAAACGCGTTAAAGGCAAAATCAAAGACGGGCACTTGGTCTTATTGCGTGATAATAAAAGAAAATAAAACGATGCTGGAAATGAAGTTAGGTCGTGAAGTGGCCGAAGTTATCCAGAAGAAACTGGATCGGATGCAAAATGAGGATGAAAATTGGGTAGTCATGGATTTGATCCCCGATGAGCCAATGACTTTGGAAACGCTATCCTTTTGGGAAACAGCGGGAGAAGCCGCAGAAATATGTGCGTTAAGTAACCGGTCATCGCACATCTGGGAAATTGACCAACGCGCAGCACACAGCGATTTTATGTCTATTGACGAGTTTCGTTACCGTTTGACAGAACGTACCGATGAACTATCTATCAAAATCCCCGCTCGTTTGGCTAGCCACAGCGAGCGGGAAATATTAATCAATCAAAAAACGAATACCATGAACATGAAAAATTTTGAATTTCTAAGAGACCAGGTAAAATACCTGGGTTTTGGCGACAGCTTGGAGGCCACACTAAAAACCAAACTGGAAAGTGGCGACACCAAATTTGAACTGACGCACGAACGCGAATTCGATGAACGGAAAGTGGTCAGTCAGTTGGAGTTCAATCGCTCTAAGGAAAGTGATATGTACTTCTTCAACGGCTATAAGGTAACCACCACGCCGGAAAATCAAAAAGAAGCCATGACCCAGCACTTTTATGTGAACCATAAGGGCCAAAACGTTACGCTGAAAGAAGCATACAACCTGATGAACGGCCGCGCGGTCTTTAAGCAGGAATGGTCGAATAAAGAAAACCAATTGTACCCAGCCTGGTTGAAACTGGACTTTACCAGTCCCGATGACCGGGGCAACTTTAAGCTGAAGCCTTATAATGAGAATTATGGCTTTAAATTGGACGAGGCGGTATCAAAACATCCCGAAATCAAGATCGTGGGTGAAGCTGCGGCGCAGCAACTGGCCAAAGACCTGCAAAGAGGTAACCGCGTTCCGGTGACGATCAGTAAAGACGGCGCTTCCGCTCAGATCTACATTGAGGCCAGCCCGACGACGCATGGTTTGAATGTGTATGATGCGAATATGAAGCTCCTGCCACAAAGGCAGAAGACTGGTCAGGCAGAAGGTGCCGGGCAAAAGAATAACGAAGCGGAAACACAGAAAAATAATAAAAAGCAGCGCCAGCATCATTGATTCAGATGGAAAGCTTAAAGCCCATAGCTGATTTTTTCACCGCGATCGAAAAAGATGCGCGGATCTCGGTGACCCATATCGCCGTTTATACGGCGGTATGGCGTTACTGGCAATTGTCAGCAGGGGCCAATTCCTTCCGGGTATACAGCTACGAGATTATGCGGCTGGCGAAGATATCGGCCCGGACTACTTATTGTAAGGCGATGACGGAGCTGAGCCAGTACGGCTATCTGGATTACGAGTCTTCTTACAAAAGGACGGAGGCTAGTTTGGTCAGATTATTTATTTAAACGAGAGAGATAAGTGATGACGGATAAAATAGAAATTGTTTGTTTTGAAAGCGAGGCTTTTTACAAACTGCTAGAGAATGTATTGCTGAGGTTTAAGCCCGTAGAAGACAAGTTACATGATAAATGGATTTCGGGTACAGAAGCGATGCGGATGCTGCGGATCAAAAGTAAAACAACCTTGCAAAAGTTGCGGGATGAGGGAAAAATCCGCTTTAGCCAACCGGAGAAAAAGATCGTGCTGTATGATACGGAATCGATCAACGCTTACCTGGAAGATTTTGTGTATGAGCCTTTCGAGCTTGC
>Ga0207153_1077_pt1 | contig 20878 bp, 18 predicted proteins | sample Alteio_BWMinHeat_27_FD_153580 | JGI IMG/M metagenome (GOLD analysis project Ga0207153, IMG submission 153580) | Enriched cells from forest soil in Barre Woods Harvard Forest LTER site, Petersham, Massachusetts, United States -... | ecosystem: Environmental > Terrestrial > Soil > Temperate forest >...
CGGACTAAGGTGGTAGATCTTAGGGGAAGATTCGTTACCTAACACCTATTACCTAACACCCAAGCTATACCGCTAGTTGCAGTCGCAGCGTCGGCTCGCCTCGCGCAGGCTTTCGCGTTCTACTCCAGGTGCGTCAGTTCGCGAAAGATTTGAAAGCGGGCGTCAATTTCGTCGCGGGTCAAGGCTTGCAGCCGCTCCGTTCCGAAGCGCTCCACGGCAAACGACCCCATGACTCCCCCATAGAACAGCGAACGCTTCAACACCTCGCGATTCACTTCTCCCTGCGAAGCGAGATAGCCCATGAACCCGCCGGCGAAGGAATCTCCCGCGCCGGTGGGGTCCTTCACCTCGTCGATGGGTAAAGACGGCGCGCGAAAGGGATGATGCCCCAGCCCGAACGCCCCTTCGCGAAAGAAAATGGTAGCACCGTATTCCCCGTGTTTGATCACCAGCGCCTGCGGGCCCATGGCCAGCACTTTTTGCGCCGCGCGCGGCAGGTTGGTCTCGTTCGCCAGCATCTTGGCTTCGGTGTCGTTGATCAGGAGGACGTCCACAAGTTTCAACGTTGCCGCCAGCTCCTTGGGCGTGCCTTTGATCCAATAATTCATCGTGTCGCAGCCGGTCAGACGCACACGATTCATTTTGCGCCGCACATCGGCCTGAAGCGTCGGCTGGATGTTGGCTAGAAACAGAAACTCGGTATCTTCATACTCTTTGGGAATTTGCGGCTGGAAGCGTTCGAACACGTTCAGATCCGTGTAATCGGTCTTCGCCTCGTTCAGGTTTCCTGCATAGGTCCCACCCCAGCGAAACGTCTTGCCTGCGGCGCGCTCGATGCCGCGGGTGTCGATGCCATGCTGGTGAAAGACTTTTTCCTGCTCCGGGCCAAAGTCATCCCCCACAACCGCTACAACCCGCACTTGGGTGAAGTAGCTGGCCGCCAGCGAAAAATAAGTCGCAGCTCCGCCAAGAATGCTTTTCGCACTGCCGGAGGGTGACGCAATGTCGTCGAATGCAACCGAACCCACTACTAGAATGCTCATAAGTCAGTTGTCAGTGATCAGTGGCCAGTGGTCAGAGTCAGTTGCAAGCGAGCACTGGGGAGAGCCTCAGCTCTTCTGAGCACTGATCACTGACCACTAGCCACTTTTCTTCAGATACGCTCCCAGAATTAATTTCAGCCGCTTCTTCGTCGCAGCCGGTATCTTCTTCGGATCGGTCAAGATGGCATGCGCCAATGCTGCACCGCACTTGCACGAACGTTCACGCGGCATGGCAGCGACCGTGGCACGGACAACTTTCGCGGCATTGTCGGCATTCTTGAGCAGCACGATGACAATTTGATCGACCGTGACCGAGTCGTGATGCGGATGCCAGCAATCGTAGTCCGTGACCATGGCGACCGTGACGTAGCAGAGTTCAGCCTCGCGTGCCAGCTTGGCTTCCTGCAGGTTGGTCATGCCGATCACGTCCATGCCCAGGCCGCGATAGACCGTCGACTCCGCTTTGGTGGAAAACTGCGGGCCCTCCATGCAGAGATATGTTCCGCCACGCTTGCCGGCGACACCAACTTTCTTGCAGGCGGCCTCGACCACCGTCGCAAGCTGGCCGCAGACCGGATCGGCGAACGCGACGTGAGCGACGACTCCGGCCCCAAAAAAAGTGTCCACCCGATGGCGCGTGCGATCGAAAAACTGGTCCGGAATTACGAAATCGAGAGGCTTGTGCTCTTCTTTCAGCGAACCGACTGCTGAAACCGAGATGATGCGCTCGACGCTGAGCTGTTTGAAGCCATGAATGTTGGCGCGGAAATTCAACTCGCTGGGAAGAATGCGATGCCCACGCCCGTGCCTCGCGAGAAATGCGACCTGGCGGCCTTCCAGCAAACCACAGATATAAGCGTCCGAAGGAGAACCGAAGGGGGTCTTCAGCCGAATCTCTTTGACCTTGCTGAGGCCCGGCATGGAGTACAACCCACTCCCGCCGATGATTCCGATCTCCGCCTTCGCCATGTCCCTCCGACATCCAGACGCGCAATGGAACCCGTGATTATACAAGCAAGAGTGATTCATCGGCTCGGAGCGCGTTGAACTTGGTGGCGGCTCCGGCGGCACGCCCAGCGCTACAATTTCAAATATGAGGTTCTGCGGTTTCATCTTGATGCTGTTTGCGGTTTGTGTGTCGGTGGGTGGGCAAAAGAGTGCCGCACCGGAAAGTGCCCTAAGGTCGGTTACGGTGCCGGCAACCATCGACCACAACCGCATCATCATCGATGTCGATGTGCCGCTGCCCGACGGGGGAACGCAACGTGTTCATGCCTGGGTCGACAACGGCGATCCAGAGCTAAATATTTCGCGGCATCTGGCGACGTTGCTTGCTCTCAATGTGACTTGCGACGACAAGGAATGTTCGTCGCCGCCGCCGAGCGAGATAAAAATTGGCGGCATGAGCATCCCTCTGGCGGATGTAAAAACGGCTCAGATCCCACTGAAGCCGGTCAGTGCAGCTTCGGTGCTAGCCGGCGGCGTGAAGGCCGAGATGAACCTTCCGTCGTCTGTGCTGCGCCGCTACGATGTGCTCATCGATTTCCCCGGCAGCAGATTCACGATTGGCGCGCCCGGCACGATTCACTTTCTGGGAGTTAGCGGCAAGGTGCAGATCACAGAAACCGGACTGATCGAAGTTCCGTGCCAGATCGAGAACAAGAAATACACCTTGGCCCTGGATGTTGGGTCGAGCATCAGTTTTTTATCGGACGAAATCTTCGGCAAGGTCGCGGCTGCCCATGCCGGTTGGCCACACATGGCCGGCGCAGTGGGCTCGGCCAACATGTGGGGTACGGATGAAGAATCGAAATGGAAGGTCATGCGCCTGGAACGGGTGGAGTACGGGCCACTATTTTTGGCCAATGTTGCAGTCGTTTCCTTGCCGAAAACAACACTCGATTTTTTTCAAAAGCGGGCCGGCGTGCCGACGGTCGGCCTGCTCGCCTCTGAAGCGGTGCTGAACTACCGCATCGGTCTCGACTACGCGCATTCGATGGTCTACTTCGACTTCGGCCGCTTTTCAACTTTCCCCGACTTCGACGTGATCGGATTGGTGCTGCGCCCGGAAGACGATGGCCGCTTTACGATCGTCAGTGTCCCCGATTTTGAAGGTAAGCCAGCAGTTGCTCCTGGGCCAGACGGAGTCCAAGCCGGCGATAACTTGGTTGCGGTCGATGGAATTCCCGTGGCCGGTTCTTCGATGGGGCAGGTATGGTCGATGCTAGGCGGAACGCCCGGTCAAGAACGAAAACTGACTATTGAGCGGGACGGCAAGCAGTTCGTCGTATCGGCGAACGTGCGGCATTTCCTTGGAGAGGCACCGGCCGACGACAACAAAAAGAAGAAATAGCCCTGGAACTACTGCCCGAACACTTCTCTTTCCAAGGTTGCAGTCGTAGCGGCGTCAAGACTTTCGCTGATCAGCACAATGTCTCCGCGCTCTTCAATCACAACGGAACCCTGGTCGGTATTCCAGGCATGACGGCCAGTCAAGACCTCAGGCTTCGATTCTCCCTCGCGCGCAGTTTTATCAGTCGCCGGATCGCCAATATCCGCAACTTGCTTGTAACGCTGCGCCAGCGAGTGCGCGTAGATGCCTGCAAACTCAGAAGCCTTCTGAGCGTCCGACCAGCGCGACACATAAAGCAACCCGAGGGGCGCGTTGGCGTTGGTCTTGGGACGCGCCGCGTAGTAGTAGCCGCCCCGCCATGCGGGATACATGCGCTTCGAGGCTTCCCTTCCCGCATACTGTTCCACCAGCACAGCCACGTCGAATTCGCCCATCGCGCCGATATCGAACTTCTGGTAATCCTTGAAGTCGCGTTTAAAGTCCGGCACACGGATCGGCTCGATTCTTTCGCCGGAAAGATACGTCTCCGGCTCCATGATTTGCCGCGTGGTGTGAGGAGGGTTTTCCAGCACGCTGGCAAACGCCTTCTGCTTCCCGCCTTTCAGCATCAGTTTGACCACGAACTCCATGCCATAGCTGTACGGGAAAGTCAGAGATTCGCGAATGAAAATCGGGGCATCTTTGAAAACAGCGGAATCGGGCGTGCCATTGACCATGGTCGATTCCATGGCCTCGACCAGTTCCGGCGCGTCGGTAATCGAACGGCCCGCTGGGGCCAGCGCATATTGAATCATGATCGTTTCCGCCTGGCCCTCGATGACGGCCTGCCGTGCGTCATCCATCTCGTCATTTTCGATGTCGTCCGCAGTAGGGTCTTTTTTGATCTCACCCAGATCCTTCTCGCCCTTCTTCATCCACTTCTGCAGGCCGATGAACTGATCTTGCAGCGCGTGAGTCAATTCGTGCGCCATGACGGGTTCCTGCTCTTCCATGGGAACCCAGTCCAGCAGATTGACGGTCTTCGTCTTGGGATCGTAGTAACCGGCAACCTGCTCACGCAGCAGCGCGACCAGCAACTTCTCCAGATCGAAGTCGCGCGGCAGCAGACCAAACTTCTTCAGTACCAGTTCCGATCGCCGCAGGCGCTGCACGTCTTCGTCATTCATGTGCTTGGTCAGATAGGAAACGACTTGATCGCGGCTGGTGAGCCTGCGTTTGACTTCTTTCCTGATGGGAAGGCCGGTCTGCTTGCTGTCGAATTCGAGAATGTCGTCGACGGAGTGAAATAGCTCCTCAGCCTGGCTAGGGGTGATTTTGACTTCCGGCTCCGCAGGAGCGGGGTTTGACGGCGACTGCTCTGTCGCCGCAGGTGCGGACGGGTTTGCTCCCTGGGCCGCGAGTTTCTGATCTTGGGATTTCTGATCTTGGGGCTTCTGATCTTGCTCTGCGCTTTGCGCCGCCACGATGTCGCGCTCGCCGGCGTATGCACGCGGGTTTCCCCCACTCAGCAGCAGGAGCAGACCGGCCCCGAGAATCGCAGGCGCAAACGTCAGGCGGTGCCGCTGGATGTTGACCATTGAGATTGAGTTTATACGCTCTTGGGCGGCAGGCGCGTGAGGGCCGAGCAGCGATTTGTGTCACTGTTGGTTCCTTGCCCCGCCAGCACCCTCTGTTAGACTTTTATTTTTACCGTTACGGAGTCGCTACTTTCATGCGCGTTATCGCACTAATTGCGGTTGTCGTCACTCTAGCCACAGCGGCTGTGGCCCAGAACCTTCCCGAGCCCCAGGCCATTACCGATCCCAAGAAGGTCTCCTCCAAGCCCAACGCGCAGGTGGACGCGCGCAGCCTGACCATCGAAAAGATGTACATGACGCGCCAGGTGGGCCGCTCGACCTGGTCGCCCGACGGCAAGACCGTCGCGTTCATTTCGAACATGAGCGGGCGCAACAATCTATGGCTGGTCTCGGCCGACGGCGGATTCCCGACGCAGCTTACGGTCAGCGATCAGCGGCAAACAGCGCCGGCGTGGTCGCCCGACGGGAAGTGGATCGCGTATCAATCCGACAATGACGGCGATGAGCAGTGGGACATTTTTCTGGTCTCACCGAAGACCGGCAAGGTAGTGAACCTGACGCAGACACGGGACATCGCCGAATCGAATCCGAAATGGTCTCCCGATGGGCGGTTTCTAGCATATGAAGTGAAGGCAAAGACTTTCGCGGCCACTGAGATCGACGTCTACGACACGGTTTTGCGCGAGCTGAAGCACATCACGACGAAGACGCCGCAGGATAAAGACAACTCGAATCCGATCTGGTCGAAAGGCGGGGGATCAATCGTCTACACGCAGGCGCAAGCGAAAGGGACCGATTCGAACGTCTTCATTGCCGACGTCGAGACCGGAAAGAGCACACTATTGACGCCGCATCAGGGAGAGCAAATCTACGTTGCGAATGACACCTCACGTCCATTTCCGGACGGAGCGCACATGCTACTCACTTCAAACGCCGCGAATGGCTACGAAAACATCGGAATCCTCGACTTCAGCGACAAGGGAGAATCGGTCAGGGGCAAGTTTGTGCCGGGAAAGATCAAATGGTTGACACAAGACAAATGGGAGATTCGTGGCGGCAACTTTTCACAGGACGGCAAGTACGTTACCTTCACCGCCAACGTCGACGGCAATGAGGACATTTATCTCTACGATCGCGGAACCGGCAAATCCACTGCCTTGCCGATCGCCAAAGGCCTGAACGAGCCGGCGGCCGAGCCCTCGGCCTTCACCTCCGACAGCTCGCGGCTGCTCTACTACCACAACGGCCCCACGGAACCCGGCGACCTGTGGGTCTATGACCTTGGCACGGGGAAGTCACAACAGCTCACGCACTCTCTGGTGGGCGGCGTGCGCTCCGAAGACATGGTCGAGCCGTATCTCGTGCACTATCCCAGCCGCGACGGCAAGTGGACCATCTCGGCGTTTCTGTATGTGCCCTACAACATGGCGCGCAACGGGCAAAATGCCGCCATCGTGTACCTGCACGGCGGGCCGGCGGGACAGACGCTGAATTCGTTCAACCGCTTCATTCAGTTCGCAGTGAATCAGGGATACATGGTGCTGGCTCCCAACTATCGCGGCTCGACGGGCTACGGCAAAGAGTTCGAGCAAGCCAACTTGTTCGACATGGGCGGCGGCGATTTGCAGGACGTACTGGCCGGCGTCGACTTCATCAAGCAGACGGGGCATCTCGACCCCAAGAAGATTGCGGTCATGGGCGCGAGCTACGGCGGCTACCTGAGCATGATGGCGGTGACCAAGGCGCCGGAAGTCTGGGCGGCGGGCGTACCAATCGTGCCCTTCGTGAACTGGTTCACGGAAATCCAGAATGAAGATCCGGAGCTGCGCGAGTCGGATCTGGCGACGATGGGCGATCCGACAAAGAATAAGGCGCTCTACGACGACCGCTCGCCCATCAACTTCGTCGATCAGATCAAGGCGCCGCTGATGTTGCTGGCCGGAGGGCACGACCCGCGCTGCCCGAAATCAGAGGCGCAGCAGGTGGTCGATGCCATAAAAAAGCGCGGCGGCACTGCAGATTTCAAGGTTTACGAAAATGAGGGCCACGGCTTCGCGCGCGTGGAGAACCAGATTGACGCCTATAAGCGCGTGGCAGATTTTCTGCTTGCGCACGTGGTGCCGGCCGATTGCGCGTGCACGGTGACCGAGTAGTGCCTAAAGGATTCATTCGTGAACGGCGATTGTTCGAACGATGGCTTGCACCAGCCCGGGAATGGTGAACTGGCTCGCCTGGACATCGACGGTCAATCCCAGTTCGCGCAGGGTTGAGGACGTGACCGGGCCGATAGAAGCCATGCGGAGGCCGATGAGCTTCCGGGACCGCCCCCTTCGCTCACCGAGCAACTCCACGAAATTCTTCACCGTTGATGAACTGGTAAACGTCACGACATGCGGGCGGCGCTTTGGATTGCTGAGCGTCTCTTGCAGGCGGCGACGGGAACTTTGCGGCACGACGGTCTCGTAGGCCTCGACAACATCCACGTGCGCCCCTGCTTTTCGCAGCTCGCGCGGAATCACGTCGCGGGCAACTTTGGCGCGCACGAGCAGCACGCGCTTCCCTTTCACTTTGCGTTTCAAACTGCGCACCACCGATTCGGCCACGTATTCTTTGGGTACGACCTCGACTCTCGCGCCGCGCTCTTCGATGGCTTTTTTCGTAGCTGGACCGATGGCTGCGATACGAAGATGCTTTAAGGCAGCCTTGCTCAAACGGAGTTTGCCCATCCGCTCCCCCATCGCCTCGATGCCGTTCACGCTGGTCAGGATGAGCCAATCGTATGTCCACAGGTTCTTTAGGGCGGAATCGAGCGGCCGGAATGAACGCGGCTTACGGATCTCGATGAACGGAATCGGTATAACGGTCGCGCCCAGCCTACGCAACTCCACAGACAAAGCCCCTGCCTGATGACGGGCGCGACCCACGAGTACGCGGATTCCACGCAATTGTTGATTTGTCGCCGATTTGGACGTCTTGCCCATGGTTAAAGTTGGCTGGCAGAGCTTGCCCTGAGGTTGCCGAAGGGAGTGCCCGCCCCACAAACAATCACTCGCGCCCCTTCTTCACACCTAGGCCTTGTTCGCGCATCAGGCGTGCAGTCCCGGAGACGGCCGTGTCGGCCGCGTGTTCCAGCGACGCAATCACGTTCTCCTGCTCCTCTTTTGCGCGGTTCTGGCTCAGCTTGAACTTGGCTTCGATCTGGCTCACGGCGATTTCAAACCCGACAATATGACTCAGCATGCGCTCGCGGTAAGACTGGCTGAGGCTGGCCCATTGCTCGGCATATTGCGCTTCAAACATCGGGATCAACTCATGCAGAACACCCAGCAATGCGTCCGGTTCAGAAAATGTGCGGGCGCTCCCGTGGACGTGAACCGCTCCATAGTTCCAGGTGGGGACGACTTCCCGAGTCATGTAGTTCTTCGGAGAAATGTAGGCATGGGGGCCGTGGAAGATGACCAGGCATTGCGATTGCTGCTCAAGATATCGCCAGTGCGGATTCGCCTTGGCAACGTGTCCTCGGATGACAACCTGCTCTCCACTCTCGCAGATGACCAGCGGTAAATGCGTGGCGAAGGGGCCGTCATCGGTGCTGGAGACCAGGATTGCAAAGGGATTCGCCCGCATGAAAGCTACGGCTGTAGCATGCTCGCGGACGCGGAAATGTTCCGGGATATACACGCGTTTCCTGCGCCCCTTTCGGGCTGAGTTCAATCGCCCCGGATTACCGCTTACGAAAGATCAATGAACCGTCTCGCGAGCGAGCGCAGCGCCCCCGAGAAGCTTGACGTTCAGCGACCCGCCGGCGAACAGAATCTCTTCCAGGGCGGAATCCAGTTGTTGTAGTTGCCGCGATCGGGAATGTTCGGCTGGCTGTTACTAGGTTCTGCAATGGCATCTTGCCAAAATGGCGGCGGAGTACGTGCTCCGCCAAGGGCAGCGTTGGCTTTTTGCTGCTTTTCATTGGTCTTAACTCTTCGGGCAGGGCCTGAACAATCTCATCTTATCAGGATGGCTGGAGCATCACGGCTGCGGCGGGACGGCCAGACCCCGGCCATAAACGGATTCGAGAATTGCATCGCCGCCGCGCGCAAGCAGCGAGGCGCCAGCCTGGTGGCCGAGTTTCTCGGGATCGTCTCCGTCGCGGGAGTCGCGCAAGAGTTTCGAACCGTCGGGATCGGCGACTATGGAGTCCAGGTGCAGCTTGCGAGCATTTTCGTGAACTTCCGCCAATGCGCCGATGGGAACCTGGCAGCCTCCGCCGAGACTGTTGAGCAGGGCGCGCTCACAGGTGGTTGCGGCGCGGGCGGCAGGGTCGTTAAGGAACGCAAGCAGTTCGCGTGTCGCCGCGTCGCCTTCACGAATTTCGATCCCGAGCGCTCCCTGCCCGGCAGCGGGGCACATGATCTCGGCGGGGATGATCTGCTTAACCAGTTCAGTCTTGCCCAGGCGCTTCAGGCCTGCCGAAGCCAGGATGATGGCGTCATACTCGCCCTGTTCGAGTTTGCGCAGGCGCGTGTCGATGTTGCCGCGCAGGGGATGAATCTCCAGGTCGGCGCGCACGGCTTTAAGCTGCGCTTGGCGGCGCAGGCTGGACGTACCGACACGGGCGTTCTTGGGCAAGTCCTCAATCTTCGAGTAGTGGCGCGAGCAGAAGGCGTCGCGCGGGTCCTCTCTTTTGGTGATGGCGGCGATTTCGAATCCCTTGGGAAGTTCAGTCGGGAGATCTTTCAGAGAATGCACGGCGAGATCGACGCGTCCGGCTGCAAGGCCCTCTTCAATCTCCTTGGTGAACATGCCTTTCGTGCCGACCTTGGCCAGAGCGACATCGGTGATCTTGTCGCCCGTGGTGTGAATGATTTCGATTTCCACTTCGTGGCCGCGGGCGCGCAGAAGCGCGGAGATGTGATTGGCCTGCCAGAGCGCGAGTTGCGAGCCGCGGGAGCCAATGCGAAGCGTTGCCGGCTTGTGTAACAGGTTCAGTTTTCCTCTCTCTCTACACTCCCATTCCTACCTACATCCTGATGAATGAAAAAACTGCCCTCGCAATCACGAAGGTCCCTCCAACGATCATCAAGGTGATCCCGATGACTTTGTTAATACGTACCTGCCATTGCTCGTGTCGAACGTTCCCGAAGAGGACCGGATGCCGGTACAGGTACAATCCCGCAAGTACAAAAAGGCAGTCCCAGAGGATGAGAAGGACTAAGATCATTCGATCAGGCGACCATCACTCTCGCGTCCCCACTTCGTCTTTCTTCGTCGCGGGCCGCTCCGAGTCTTTCTCTTTGTCGTGCAGATTGAACAACCGCCGCACCACGTCCACAATCGTCGTCGCTTCAGATTCCTTGGCCGCACTCTTCAGCGTGGTGATCGGCGTGTGCATGACTTTGTTGATGATGCCGCGGGTCAAAGCTTCGACGGCAATCTCCTGCTCCGGGGTTAACTGGCCCATGCGCCCGCGCACGCGGTCGATCTCAGCCTGGCGGATGGTCTCCAGATGATCCTGCAAGCTGACGATCGTCGGCACTACGTCGAGGGTGTGGGAGCGTGCTTCAAACTTTTCCACCTCGCTGGCGATGATGGCTTCGGCGCGCTCCGCTTCCTTGCGCCGGTCGGCCACGTGGCTCGAAATCGCCTGCTGCAGGTCGTCGATGTCGTAGGTAAAAATGCCGTCGAGCTTGCACATGTCAGGCGAAACGTCGCGCGGCACGGCGATGTCGATAAAAAACATCGGCCGGTTCTTGCGGCGGGTGAGGAACTGTTCGCCGTGCTCGCGATGAAAGATCGCCTTCGGGGAGCCAGTCGAGGTGATGACGATATCGGCCTGGTCACAGGTGGCGTAGAGATCGTCGAACTTAATCGCTTGCCCGTTGAATTTATGCGCCAGACCGACGGCGCGTTCGTAGGTGCGGTTGGAAACGAAAATCGATCCGCAGCCATGAGCCATCAAGTGGCGGGCGGCGAGTTCGCTCATTTTGCCCGCGCCGACGATGAAAACATTCTTGCCCTGCAGCGAACCGAAGATCTTCTTCGCCAGCTCGACGGCGACCGAGGCGATCGAAACGGAAGATGATCCCACTTCAGTTTCGGTCCGCACGCGCTTGGCTACGGCAAAGGCCCGGCTGAAGAGCTGATCGAGCTGTCCGCGAACGGCGCCAACGGCGCGCGCGGTGGCGTACGCTTCCTTCACCTGGCCTAGAATTTGCGCTTCGCCAACCACCATGGAATCCAGGCTCGAAGCCACGCGGAAGATATGCCGCACCGCATCTTTCTCGCGGAGTTCATACAAGTGTGCGTCCAGTTCTTCCGGCTTGAGATGAAAATGATCGTGCAGAAATCCGCGCAAATCGGCTGTGCCATTGACCGTGTGGGTCACAACCTCCACCCGATTGCAGGTGGAAATCACCATTCCTTCTTCGATGCCGGGATAGGACGCCAGCTCGCGGCAGGTATCGGGCAGACGCGATTCGGGGATCGCCAGCCGCTCCCGCACTTCGAGCGGCGCGCTCTTGTGATTCACGCCGATGAGCTGGTATCTCATGAGGCGAACCTGTGAATCGCCGAGAAGTAGTTGGCCGCCCACGCGGCCAGCGCGGCGACGAAAGCAAAACTCGCCAGAATCGCGGCGCGGCGCCCACGCCATCCCGAGTTCCAGCGGGTGAAGACCATGATCATGTAAACCGCCCACATGAGCACCGACAACAACACCTTAGGATCGAGAAAATCGACGCGACCGTAGGTCGTGATGGCAACCACAGACCCCGTCAACAAGCCCAGCGTCATGAACGGAAAGCCGAGCAGCAGCGAGCGGTAGCCAATCTGATCGATTACTTCGAGCGCGGGCAGGAACGAAATCAGACTGCTCGCTTTCTTGGCCTTCAGCCGGCGCTCCTGCAAGAGATAAAGAACGCTCGCGCCAAAGCTGAGCACCAGCGCGGCGTATCCGGTGAAGATGAGGATAATGTGCGCGATCAGCCATCCCTTGTTGGAAACGAACGCGGTCAGCAGCACGGGCTGCTCATCGACGGCCGCGACAAAAGTCAGAAAGAACACCACCGGAAAAACCACCACCCCGGGCGAGGTCGTCTGATAGATGGCGTAGATGACCATGAAGAAAGTCATCGAAAGAAAAGCGAGCAGCGACTCGCCGTTGTGCACCGACGCCCAAACCACGTGCCCCGACAAAAACAATTCCACCAGCGACACAAAATGGAAGACCATGCCCAGGCTGGCCGCATGCAGAGCGATGCGGCTGAACAGATCGCTGGTTCGGGACAGCGCCACAAAGGCGTACACCAGCCCGATGAAGTAGCATCCCAGCGCGAAACGGAGCCAGAGCAATGACATAGGCCTGCTAAGTACCGCAATCCCACGAGTTTACCCCAACTCGCCGGGCGCGGATGCGAACTCTAGTGCATAGCGTGCCTATTGTCCACGGGGAACATGGGATAAGGCAAACAAACGTATCAAGTAAGGGTGTGATTAGGATCACACTCGAAGCGCGGGTAACAAACTCTGGTATCCCGGACCCCGATTGAGTCGTTGGCCTCGTCGGTAACCTACTTTGTGTCGGTAGCCGCATGGGGATTTGCTGCTCCCGATCCGTGCGGGTTGGGTGTTCCGGGGGTCATCGCGCCGGCAGCGTGGTTGGGGCTCATCGAACCCATGTCGCCGGGGGCAAAGCAAGTCACGCGCCCGCTGGAGGCCACTCGGAGCTGCGCGGGACAGTTTCCGCTGGTCTGCGACCACGACGATCCGCCGCCCTGCGCCTGCGCGGTGTACAGCTTGCCTTGAGTGTCACCTGCAACGCCCACCATCATGCCCGGCATTTCGTAGGCAACATAAAACGCCCGCTTGCTCTGGTTCGACTGCACGGCGCAGTCGGCCGCAGCCTTGGACTGGTCGGCTGTAGCGCTCACCGCGAGGACACCGCAATTTTTCGCATCGGTGCCGGAATACTTCTGCAGCTCCGAATCGAGCGCCTTCAGCGGCGCGGTCTCCTGCTGCATCGAAGTCTGAGCGACGGGACCGCCTAGAGTTTTCGGACCAGAGTTTCGATTGCAACCCACCAGTAAAGACAACGCGGCCATCAGGAACACGTAGTTTTTCGCCATAGATATCTACTATATATTTCGCGATTGTAAGAACCCAGAAACGCGTTTACCAAAGCGCGGCCCCAGATACGAATTCTGGAGCCGCACGGAATGGAGACGATCCTCCTCAGATCGGCGCATCTTCTGATCGATGCATCCAGGAGACGTTCAAGTCACTCTCGCATACGTCCACCGCCTCCCGTGGTCTGGGCCGCGTTGGGTTCAGCACTCATCGCCGGGCTGGATGCTGGCTTCGCGGGTGTGGCCGATGGATCTGCTTTCAAGTCTGGCGTGTTCATTTTCATCTCCATCTTCGGCCCGCTTTCAGCAACTTTTTCGTTCGCAGGCGTCTTGGCCTGCGTATCGTCTTTGACCACCTGGATGATGTTCATCATTCCCTGGTCCTCGTGGTTAAGAATGTGGCAGTGGAACACAAATGTCCCCACGTCCGGCCCCCGGAAATCGATCAGGAGAGTAACGCTGGGGAAAGGATCACTTGGATTTCCATCCCATGCTGGGACCTCGATCATGTCCAGGAACTGGCCATCGATCGCCGGCGCCTTCTTAAAACTGTTGATCTTGAAGTTGTTTTGCGACTCCACCAGAAAGTGCACCTGATGGAAGTGGAACTCGTGGTTTTCGAGGGCGTGGTTTTCCACCGTCCACTCTTCGACCGTTCCCTGTTTTGCGGTAATGGCGGGAGGGGCGTTTGGATCGAAAACCTTTTCCGGCTGCCCCTGCACCACCATGAAGAACTGCTGCGTGGCCTGGCTCTCGTCGAAGAACACGGTGCGCCTTGCGGCAATCGGAGCGCTCCGGATGCCGGCAAAGCGTTGCGATGCCTTTGTAAACGATGTGAATTTGCCAATCCGGTCTCCAGGAGTCAACTTACTGGCGGCAGCAACGCGGGCCTCGTTGTCGCCGAGCTGAATGTTGAAGATCGGCCGGGTGGGATCGTCGTCGCCAGCGCCGTTTCCATTGGAAAGCGCCGGTATGTTGAGTGTGATCAACTGCGCCAGTTTCACGCTCGGCGATGGCGGTCGCACGATGAACTCCATGCGCGAAGCGGGTGGCAGGCGGAAGTCCGTGATCGCAATCGTGCTGCCGGGCTTGGTGCCGTCCTGCGAGTTGACTGAAACACCGTCTACGGCAACCAGCTGCAGCGTCTGGGGCGCTCCATCGTACTGCACTTGCAAGTCAAGAATGGTGTCAGAGGACGAGTTGGTCACTCGCCAAAATTCAGAATCTTCACCGTCCATTTGCAAGATCGCTGGGGTATAGGTGGTGACGCCGTTTGCATCGGTAGTAGCGTCAAGCGGGACGTTGTTGATGGTCAGGTCCTGGAAAGGCACGCCGTTCGGGTCGCCGCCTGTTCCTTCGCCCACGCCCGGAAATTGCTTGGTGTGTTGGTCGCGAATCACGAGTACCCGGCTGCGGAGTCCGGCAACCTTAGGCTGTACGTTTTCGATTCCTCTCACGACGATGGCTCCGGAGGCCCCGCCCAGCAAGGCATTCTCCGCCAGTCCGTGCACGTGAGGGTGATACCAGTAGAGCCCCGGAGGCTCGTTGCTGGGAAACGCGATGTCGTATTGGAACGTCTGATGTGGATTGATGAGTGTCTTGATGACTTCATCGGAGCCGCAAGTGGGAGACGTGTTGGTGCCATGGTAGTGAATATTCACCGACGAGTTGTACATGGTCGCGGCGCCGCAGTTGGGAGGATTGATCGCCATGGCGCCAGTTGTTCCCGTAGTGTTGTTTGTGATCGTGATCTTCAGGTGATCGCCGGGAAAGACATACAGCGTTGGGTTCTCTAAACCATCGGGGGTCATGAAGCAGAACAGAGTTCTGTTGAATGCGTCTTTCACCGTCTGATACGAGAACTGCACCGCCAGAACTCCGTTCTGGCTGAACAGAGCAGGCTCGCGTTGGATCACACTTCCGGGAGCAAATCGGGGACAGGGATTCGGAACAGGTTGAACAGCTGCCACGGCGGGTGCGGCCGCGGCTCGGGCAAACGGCGAAGATAGAACCATCGCGTTCGCAAGAAACAGTAGCAGGGGGAGTCGCTTCATTTGCTGTTTCTCCTCGAATTCGAGTTGACGGTAGTTTTTTGGGAAATTTCGGGCCCGGTTGCTTCTGTATCACCTCCGGTTACGACAAGACCGTACCACAAACTCTGCGTCTGCTTGCTACACACAAGTGCAGAGATAGGGGGCAGTGCGCGAACCCTGTGGGTAAGGGACTGAAGGTAGCCGTGCGTTCCCGCAGGTTGCAATCCGAGTTCCTTGTACCGTTTTTCAATCAGGTGCTCGGCACGGGCGAGACCCTTAGTGCCGGCGCCGCGGCCCTCCATCTCGGGAGCGGCCCGCGATTTGATGTCGTTGAGATACCGTGCGGGATCAGCCTGTTTGGCGGAAGTCGCTGACACTCTGAGTAACAGTGCGGCGAGGACGAGCAGGCGTTGATGAAACCGTAAACGGGCTGAGCATGACCGAAACTCCGCGTGGCGAAAATCCTGAGCGTAATTTACAAGTCCTATTGAAAAAAAAGACTTGGTGGGTTCGTTTGGAAATACAGTCACCTCGGTGGTCTTCGCCAATCTCTCCAAAGTTTAGCGCCGGTCCGTTCGATCAGGAGTCATCCCTTCCCGGTGACGCCTTTCCGCCTGCAGGGAACGCAGCATCTCGATCGCTCGGTAAAGATCGCGCTTCAGTGCCGACTGGTAGCGAGTAAGATTGTCAAGAGAACTCCCCAAGACGGCCTCCACCTCAAGGTGACGAGCGTCTTGACTGTTGCTGGTTTGCGATTTCTGAAAATCTTTGAACACCTGGCCCTGATAGACTGTTGGATTACGATAAGCATTCGAGTTGGCCACATCATTGGCAACAACAGCCCTAACGACGATCCGCTCGCACTCCCAGCCTTTATCAAGGGGAAGATCCCAATGGCCGATGGGGAGCTTGAGATCACTGCGAAAAACGCCGTCTATATCTTGCGCGTGATGGAGACGATGTGAGAGTTCCTTGGTTTCAAGACGAATTGTAGTCCGGAGCTTCCAGAACAAGATCGCAATCTCCTCCACAAAGAACTTCTCCAGCAACCCTTTCGGACCAAAATTGTCCTTACACCGCTGAAATAGCGTTTGAAACTCCACTAATTCCTCGTCGGTTTTCAGTGCGACTTTTTTCGCCAGAATGCCGTGCCGGAGAGCGTTGCGGCATGAATTGAATTTTCCGTGTTCGGTTCGAGGGCCAGTGGAGGATTTTGCGTTCGCTCGATTCGCGGCTCGAACGGCGTCAGTAACGGTCTTTGTTTGCTTCATAGGTTTCCCTCGGTTTGTAAGGTTCCAGCAATGCGTCGGCACGCTGCTAAGGCTTCTGTCTCGGTCGATTCCGGCGGCGTGCGTTGCAGCTACGAGCGTCGATTTCAATCGCTTTGTCGCCGTTTTGGTCACGCCACCTTACCCCATTCATAGCAGCGGAACAGGACCAGAGCATCTCAATTTTCAATTTGAGAATCTTGTGATAGTCGGTTGAACTCTGGCGCCTCTGAAGACCTCAGTGATACACGTTGGCTTTGTGCACTGAGCGGCGCTTGGATCCGTACACTCGGGAATAGGCGTTCTGGAGGGTTAAGGCATCTGCACTCGAGTTTGAATCGCGGCAATCTGCCAGCCACTCGCATGCTGCTGGGATCGCGCTTCTCTTCCTTCCGGCGGCCCATACGGCAGCCTTGTCGTACCCCAGTTCTACTAATTCCGACCCAGTTCCTTTGTGGATACGGAAATCGGCTAGTAGTTTCTTAAAATATGGCAGCCACGACCTCACTCTGTCTGCGTGATGAAAATCACTGGGTGAAAGGAAGCCGAGAGTCTTCCTTGCGAGTCGTCGGAGCACTTCGACTCCAACAATGGCCTCCGGCTCGCAGACCTTCTCCTGGCTTAGCCAACAGGCAACCAAGAAAAGTCGGCCTTCACGATTCGTTTGCTTCCGCAGGAGGTCGAGAATCCGTCGATATTTCGCCGCCCTCCATAGCTGTTTGCGGATCTTGAGATCTGTTTTCTTGTCTATTGCGGAGGACTCGTCCACCGTTGGCGGTGGCTCAAAGAGGGGTTCACTCAGAAACCATCCTCTTGCAAGAAGCAGTTTGAGCTTGCCGAGGTCCAGCTTCGCTGAATTCTGTTCCTCAGCCAGACACTCTCCGTACAACTCGGCGATTCCAACCTGGTTTTCGGCCGATCGCGGACTTGGTGCTCGTAGTTTGCTTACGTCCATTTTTTCTCTCCTCCGGGCGGTGAGTCTCGGCTAAGAGCCGCGATTCGGTGAGGCATGAGCAGGCTGTGGTCCAATGGCACCTGAGCTTGAATCATACCCACAACCGAAACTGCGACAAACAAAAGCGTGAAAACTCTACGATTTCCTTTCGGTACAGAATGGAAAATGCCCGACCGCAGTCGGGCATTCACACCGTAGAAGCACCCTCATTCCACCTCACAGTCTGCATCTTTTCCCCGATTTCAAAGTGGAAAATGCGCAATTCGTGGGTTGGTGTTCTTTGCTCAGGGGCGACCTTCGACGGGGCGAGATTCTGTACGCACAACTCCTACCTTTTGTGAGAAGCAAGGTGCTCTTGCAATGTAAGTTGAGTTCTGCCCGGACCCCGTTCACGACTCCCTGCAGGGTGTTGCTCGCTCACGCAGGATGGCTTTCCAGAGTTGTTAACCAGACTTGCCGCGCGCCTGCTTAGATTCATGCCTAACAATTTCCTCTTTTAGTACCTTTTCGATGAAATTAGACAGACTTCTGTTTTCCGATCTTGCGAGAGCAACTAGCCTCGCTTTCAGTGATCGGTCCAGCTTGAATGATACGGTCGTGTCTTTCACTAGCGGGATGGTAAATCGACATTCACGCCCCGACAAGTGCAATTGGTCTATTTTTTTCTTGACTTGGAACTATTTGGTATTATATTGTATTACTTAGTAATACCACCTGACGGCCCGGCGAATATCACTGGATGTTTGTGTCAACCGCGTCTATTGGGGTGGAGGCCGAGACGACCGTTGCATACAGGCCGGAACGAGCCAGCTTGGGGAGACATCGATGACGGGGAAAAAACCAGTGACATTTGAAGCGAATCGCCGCTTAGCCAGGCAATTGTGGCATCACATTTCACCTGTTAGCTCACGCGCTCTAAAAGAGCTTACCTCCGCACATCAGTTCTCAGTCGCTTTGGGGGATTTACTCTTTCTTGAAGGTCGATGGTATGTATCGCACACCGGTTTGTTGGGACTCGCGCGGCGCAACAACTGCGCCGGCATCAACGTTCAGCCAATGCCCTCCGTTTGTGATGCTGCAGCGCGGCGTTGGGCATTTGCAGCCACAGTCTTCAAATCCCGACAGTGTCGGGGATTCGTCGGCTACGGCGATGCCGATCCTTCCAATGTCTCTCCGCTTGTCCACGGCGCCGAAATGCGCGTCGCCGAGACGCGAGCAGTCAACAGAGCCCTGCGCAAGGCCTACGGAATCGGTATCTGCTCTATCGAGGAGATCGGCTCGTTGGCTGGTCAATCCACTTCATGCACAGACTCCAAGAAGCTGCCGCCGCCCACCAATGACAACAGGAGCAACAGCGGTCCGAAAGTTCGCGACCGACTCTGCCAGATCATTCGCCAACATCATCTCGATCCCAACCTGGTCAAGGCCTATGCGACGGATTTCTGCGGGGTCAAGGCACTTCGCGATGCCACCCGTGATCAGGTAGAGAATTTCGTCGAGCATCTTGCCGACTGGGCACAGAGAGACCGCAATGCCGTGCTGTGCCAGCTCAACAGCTACATGCCAGCCAAGGAAGGTGCCGCATGAGACGACGATTCCAGGGCCTAGACCAAGCCGACCAAAGTGCGGCAAGCGATATTCCCGATGGCCTGTTCCTAGTGCATGTGTACCGAGCCCAGTATCGCTGGCACGCGAGGAAACCCTATTATCTCCTCTGCCTCTCCGTCATCGATCCACAGCAGTTCACTGGAAAAACTGTTACAGGCCGTTTGTATTGCACTCCGAGGGCGCTGTGGAAGCTCACATGGTTCCTCCGAGACTTCGGCTATGACACCGAACTACTTGGGCGGGATGAAGTCGATGACAAGAACCTCGTCGGACTCCGCGGGGTGGTCAAGATCAGCCACACCGTCTTAAGTGGCGTTTGGTTCCTCAACCTTGATGGCTTCGCCCCAGCCAGCCAATGGGAAGAATTGTCGGCCAGCTCCTCCGCGAGTGTCCGCACCACACAGGTCTCGTGATGACCTACAGCTACACTCAACTCAGCCAGTACCTGACTTGCCCTCGTCGCTATCGCTATCGCTACTTGGACGGCTGGAAGGAAAAGGACACTCGGGCTGCCATGCTATTCGGTCGAGCCTTTGAGCAGGCCCTGGCGGGCTACTTCCTTCGTGAGGACCCGGGGGCCGTCCTGTTTCGCGGGTGGGCGGCATGTCAACACCAGGAACTGAGCTTTTCGAAGAACGACACGTGGGACCGGATGCTGCAGCAAGGCCTTCAACTCCTAATCCGGTTCTGGCAGGAGGGCCGCATCCGAGTTCCCCAGCCCCGTCACAACCTGCAGGTCAAGGTTCTGAAGCCAATCTTCGGTACCAACGACTTTGTGGCCTATGTCGACGCCATTGGAGAACTGGACGGAACCCGATGTCTCCTGGAGTGGAAGACTACGTCCATTCGCTACCCTGACGAACCGGACGGTCTGTTGGCCCTTGATCCACAACTCGCCTGCTACTCATGGATGACGGGCATTTCGGACGTAGCTCAGGTCGTGTTCGTGCGCAAGCGACTGATCGAGGTTCAGTACCTGCGAACCACTATCACCGAAGAGCAACGCCAGGAATTTGGCCAGCTTGTCGCAGACACAGTCCGAAGGATCGAATCGGCCCAGTTCCTGCCTCATAGCGGTATTCGGTTCCCGCAAAACCCCTGCAGCAGTTGTCCTTACGTCGGGCTTTGCCTCGGACGGCAAGACATAGCTGACGCCGCCCTAGTGCGGCGGCCTGGAGCAGAAGATTTTGGTTGGCTTGACGAGCTTAATTACTAAACATCCGCCTGTGCTACCCAAGCTCAATCGCCGGAGAGCCTTCTTCGTGCTTGCCCGAATCGACGAGATTCTGACCTGGGAACAGCAGAAGGAGGCAGAGCGGGACACCAAGTTCGTGGAACTGGGGCAGTACCTCTGCGAGGTGCGCGCAGGCCAGTACTGGCGATTGGAGAACCTCAAACGGGAAGTCGAGAAAGAATTGACCGGGCAAGAGACCGAGCCGTGGGAAATCGTCTATTTCAAGTTGTACAAGAGCCAGATCCCTGTCATCGAGCAGGCGCTGGAGACAGCTGCCCGGATGCTGGGTTCGGACCGATCGCGAGGCTACTGCCTAGAGATGATCTGCGCTGACTTCCTGGCGGGAGCCAACCTGGACAACGGGGATCCGGAGACTCTGTTGTTCTCGATGACGAGATTTTTCAAGTTTTTGCCATGCCAGCAGAAGCAAGCCTTCCTGCAAGAGGTCCTGCGCAAAGCGTCATGAACCCGATTCGTCCGAAGCAACCGCGTCTGCGGCTGCCCTCCAATGCATACCAACTACTGTCTCGGCGAGTGCTCGAACGAGATGGTTGGAGGTGTCAAGGCTGTGGAGCCATGCAGCAGCTTCAGGTCCATCACAAGGAGTTCCGCAGTCATTCGGGCTGCGACTCTGAAGACAACCTGATCACTCTGTGCGATCTTTGCCACAAACTCGTCCATACCTAGTAG
>Ga0207153_1076_pt1 | contig 20875 bp, 19 predicted proteins | sample Alteio_BWMinHeat_27_FD_153580 | JGI IMG/M metagenome (GOLD analysis project Ga0207153, IMG submission 153580) | Enriched cells from forest soil in Barre Woods Harvard Forest LTER site, Petersham, Massachusetts, United States -... | ecosystem: Environmental > Terrestrial > Soil > Temperate forest >...
GGCGCGCTGCTTGGCCAGGCCGGTTTGCGGGTCAGTGTAGTCGGCTTTGATTTCGTCGCGCAGGTTCCAGTGGCTGAGCAGGCGCATCTTAGGCGGGAAGATCCGCTGGCCCTGGTTATTGACCACGTGATACATCCAGATGTTGTACTGCGAAATGTATTGTCCAGCCTCGGAAGCGGCTTCGGAGAGGGCCAGGTTGACATCGGCGGGAATGCGTTTGTCGAACTGTTGGGCGAGGCGGACCTCGGCCCACTGGCGGCGGCTCCAGGCGGGGCCGTTTTTGAGGCAATCGTCGAGTGTGGCCAGTGGAAAATTGAGCAGCACGGTGAAGGCGAGTTTGTTGTTGAAGAAGTCGTCGCTAACGTGCGCGGAGGGATCGTAGCCGCCGAAGGCCTCGTCGAAGGGAAGGACGCGTCCGCGATCGAGATCGAGTTGCTGGCGGAATTCGCGATTGATTTCGTGCATGTGACCGCCCAGGGTTTCGAGCAAAGATTGGAAGCGGTTGAACATGGTGTCGAGAGTAGTTTGATCGCCGGCGAAGTTGGCGCGGACGAAGTCTTCGAAAGCGGCAGCGTCGCCGTCGTCAGCGCGCCAGAATTCGGCGATTTGATGGAGTCCGCGCTGGGCGCGGGTACGTTGGGACTCGCCGTATTTCGCGATCAGTTCGGTTTCGAGTTTGGCGGAGGAGGCGTTCATCCACGCGGGTTGGATGGCGGGGCTGGCTTTCGACGACATGGGCATCTCCTGGGCGGCGAGTGACAGGGCCAGACACATTAACAATAGCGAGATTCGGCGCACGCAACCTCCTTGGCTGAGAAGGAAACTAGTATAGCGCCATAAGTGGGCTATGTCGTTTGAGGTTCTTCTGTGAGCCTCTGTGTCCTCTGTGGTTGTGTCTGGAAACAACCTCAAGCACAGAGGGCACACGGAGCACAGGAGCGAGCGTCATTTCTTTGGGCGGTGGACGTGGGTGCTGGCGCCGAAAAAGACTTCGGCCGACTCCATGACGGTTTCGGAAAGTGTGGGGTGGGGATGGATGGTGAGCGCGATGTCTTTGGCGACTGCGCTCATTTCGATGGCGAGGACGCCTTCGGCGATCAACTCGCCGGCGCCTGCGCCAACAATTCCGACGCCTAGAACTCGTTCGCTTTTCGGATCAATGATGAGCTTGGTCATGCCCTCGGTGCGGTCGAGGGTCATGGCGCGGCCGGATGCGCCCCAGGGAAATTTGGCGACTCTGATTTCGCGATTTTCCTTTTGTGCTTGAGTTTCGGTCAGGCCGGCCCATGCGATTTCGGGATCGGTGAAAATGACCGCGGGAATGGCGTTGGGCTCGAAAGCGACCTTGTGTCCGGCGATGGCTTCGACGGCGGTGCGGCCTTCGTGCGAAGCCTTGTGCGCCAGCATGGGTTCGCCGACTACGTCTCCGATGGCGTAGATGGCAGGGTCGTTGGTTTGCAGTTGCTTGTTGACCTGGATGAATCCGCGGGGGCCGAGTTTGACTTGGGTTTTGTCGAGGCCGGGAATTTCGGAGTTGGGTTTGCGGCCCACCGAGACCAGAACTTTGTCGAAGAGTTTCTCGCGTTCTTTGACTTCGGGGCCGTCGAAGGTGACGCGGAGGCCAGTGGCTTCTTCTTTTATTGCGGCGACCGTGGTGTTGAGCAGGATGGATGTGAAGATTTTCTCCAGGCGCTTGTGCAGGGGAAGGACGAGGTCGCGGTCGGCGCCGGGCAGGAGGCCGGGCAGCATTTCGACTACCGACACTTTCGATCCGAGGGCGGCGTAGACGGTGCCGAGTTCGAGGCCTATGTATCCGCCGCCGACTACGAGGAGGGTGCCGGGGACGTCGGTGAGGTCGAGGGCGGAAGTGGAATCGAGCATGCGGGGAGTGTCGAGTTTGAGAGTGGGGACGATGGCTGGGCGCGAGCCGGTGGCGATGATGATGCGATCGAAGGCGCGGGATTCGTCGGCGGTGTTGGCGCGGGAGATGCGCAGGGTAGTTGGGTTGTCAAGAAAAGCGCGGCCCTGGATGTATTCGACTTTGCGTTGTTTTGAGAGTTGGCCGAGGCCGCTGGTGAGTTTCTTGACCACATTTTCTTTCCAAGACCGCAGGCGGGCTAGGTCGATCTGTGGAGCGGGGAAGTCGATGCCCCAATCTTTGGCGTGGCGGGATTCGTCGATCAGCTTGGCTACGTGGAGGAGAGCTTTCGAGGGAATGCATCCGCGGTAAAGGCAGACGCCTCCGGGGTTCGGTTCGGGATCGATGAGCGCGACTTTCATGCCGAGGTCGGCAGCTAGGAAGGCTGCGGCGTAGCCGCCGGGGCCGGCGCCGATTACGGCGATGCTGAGAGTTGGAGTATCTGTCATCAAGAACCGTTAACCACAGAGGTCACAGAGGAAAATCTTATCCCTGTACTGATAACAAGAACGGCTGTTCGAAGGCTTCGGCGATCCAGCGCAGGAAGCGGGCGGCGTCGGCGCCGTCGATTAGACGGTGGTCATAGGACAAAGACAGTGGCAACACCAGGCGCGGCTCGAATTTGCCGCTGATGAGTACCGGCTGCATGCTGGAACGCGACAGCCCGAGAATGGCTACTTCGGGATGATTGACGATCGGCGAGAATCCGGTGCCGCCGATGCCGCCGAGGTTGGTAATGGTAAAGGTGCCGCCTTGCATTTCTTCCGGTGATAGTTTCTTCTCGCGGGCTTTGACGGAAAGCTGCGTCAGTTCGGTGGCGAGTTCGACGATGTTTTTCTTGTCTACGTCGCGGATGACGGGGACGAGCAGGCCGCGGTCGGTGTCCACGGCGACGCCAATATTGATGAATTGTTTGTAGATGATTTCTTCTTTCGCCATGTCGATGCTGGCATTGAACTGGGGAAAGATTTTGAGAGCCGAGGCGCAGACTTTGAGGGCGATGGCGGTGACCGTCATCTTGCCGCCAGCTTCTTGGGCCTTGGGGGCGAACTTGGCGCGCAACTGCTCGAGTTCGGTGATGTCGGCGTGGTCCTGCTGGGTGACGTGGGGAATGGTCGTCCAGGCCTGCCACAGGTGTTCGGCGGTTTTCCGGCGCACGCCGCGAATGGAGACGCGTTCGATTTTGCCCCACTTGGTGAAATCGGGGAGTTCGGGTTGAGTGAATTGAGTTCCGCGCGGGGCTGCGGTGGCCGAAGTCAGCAACGATTTGGAGTAGTTCTTAACGTCGTCTTCGCTGATGCGGCCGCCGGGGCCGGATCCCTTGACGCCGTGAATATCAACGCCGAGTTCACGCGCCAGACGCCGAACGTGGGGAGCTGCGGGCACCGGTTCGCCGTGATTGCTGCCGGCGACTTTGCCCAGTTGTGCCGGCATGGTGAATGACGGCGGCAAGGGCTGGGGCTTATCGGGAGGGAGCGCCTGTTCTTCAGTCTTGCCTTCAGCCTGGATTGCCAGCTGGAAGGTCTGGCGGGCGGCAGTTTGTTCGGAGAAATGTTCTACGGGAGCGTGTTTGGGCTTTTCTGCTTGTGGGGCTGCGCCACCTTCAAGAGTAAAGATAACCTGACCGACTTTTACTTTTTCGCCCTGCTTGACCAGAACGTCTTTCACCACTCCGGTGACGGAAGAAGGAACTTCCACGACGGCTTTGTCGGTTTCAAGTTCGATCACCGGTTGACCTTCAGAGACTTTGGTTCCGGGAGAAATCATCAGGCGGACCAAGTCACCCTGATCGATGTTTTCGCCGAGTTCGGGGAGTTTGAATTCGGTGGGTGCGGAGGTGTCGCTCGCGCGACGTGCGGGGGCCGGTGCGGCGGCGGTTTGCGCTGCGAGCGGAGCCGGTGCGGGCGTTTGTTTTGCCGGTGTGGGTTGTGCGGCGCTGCCGGCGCCGTTGTCCACGGTGAAGATGACCTGACCAACTTTGACTTTTTCTCCTTCTTTTACGCGGATCTCTTTTACGGTGCCGGTGACCGATGAGGGCACTTCGACGACTGCTTTATCAGTTTCGAGTTCCATCACGGTCTGGCCTTCGGTGATGGTCGAGCCGGGCGAAATCATCAGCCGGACCAAGTCGCCCTGGTCGATGTTTTCGCCGAGTTCCGGTAGTTTGAATTCCGTCAACGCTTGCTCCGTGATTCGAACCCTCAACGCCTAAAGGCGCCATTTAAGGGACAATGTTGCGGCACGCCTGAAGGCGTGCCCTGATACGAATCGTTAGTCTTCAAGGCGCATCCGGCTAACTAAACGCCGGATTTGGCTTCTCCGGATCGATGCCGAGATCACGAACTGCTTTCTGGGCTTCTTCAGGAGCGATTTGTTTTTCCGTGGCCAGGGCGTTCAGGGTTGCCAGCACGATGTGTTTGGCGTCAACCTCGAAGAAATTGCGTAGCGATGCGCGATTCTCGCTGCGGCCGAAACCGTCGGTGCCCAACGCTACCAGCGGTCCCGGCACCCAGCGGGCGATGGATTCCGGCAGAATCTTCATGTTGTCGGATGCGGCCACGAATACTCCCTTCGCATCTTTCAGACATTGGCTCACAAAGGGCACCTGTGGCGGTTGGCCGGGGTGAAGCATGTTCCAGCGGTCGCAGTGGTTGGCCTCGCGGTACAGGCGCTTGTAACTGGTCACGCTCCAGACATCCGCGGCGACCCCGTATTTCTCTTCCAAAATCTGCTGGGCTTTGAGCACCTCGTACATAATCGCTCCGCTGCCGAAGAGCTGAGCTTTGAGTTTCGCGTCTTTTTTCTCGGATGCTTTGAAGCGGTACAAGCCGCGGAGAATGCCGTCGCGCACGCCTTCTCCGTGCGGCATTTCGGGCATTGGCAGGGGTTCGTTGGTGACCGTCAAATAATAAAAAATTGATTCCTGGTCGATGTACATGCGCTTTATGCCGTCCTGGATGATGACGGCAATCTCGTAAGCGAAGGCGGGATCATAAGAAAGAATGTTGGGTACGGCGAGCGCCAGCACGTGGCTGTGACCGTCTTGATGTTGCAAGCCTTCGCCGGCGAGTGTGGTGCGTCCAGCGGTGCCTCCGATGAGGAACCCGCGGGTGCGCATGTCGGCGGCGGCCCAGATCAGATCTCCGATACGTTGGAAACCGAACATCGAATAGTAAATAAAGAAGGGGATGGTGTTGATGCCGTGAGTCGCGTAGGCCGTGCCGGCGGCGATAAAGGAGCACATCGAGCCGGCTTCGGTGATGCCCTCTTCGAGAATCTGACCGTTCAGGGCTTCTTTGTAGTAGAGCAGCGTGTCCATGTCGACGGGTTCGTAGAGCTGTCCCACGCTGGAGTAGATGCCGATTTGGCGAAACAGGGCCTCCATGCCGAAGGTGCGGGCTTCGTCGGGAATGATGGGGACGATGAGTTTTCCGATTTGAGGATCGCGTAATAGCTTGCCGAGCAAGCGCACGAACACCATGGTGGTGGAGGCATCGCGGCCTTCCGTGCCTTTATAAAATTCCTCGAAATGCGATTCCCAGCCCGAGGGGATGGGGGTGGAACGCACTTTTCGCTCGGGCAAATAACCGCCCAACTGCTTGCGGCGTTCTTGCATGTAGCGGACTTCGGGGCTGTCGTCAGAAGGACGATAGAAAGGCGCATCGTGCAGCTCGTCGTCCGGGATGGGGATACCGAAACGCGAGCGGAACATGCGGAGCTCGTCGTCATTCAACTTTTTCTGCTGGTGAGTGATGTTCTTACCTTCTCCGGCTTCACCCAAGCCATAACCTTTAATAGTTTTCGCGAGGACGATGGTGGGCGAGCCCTGGTGATCGACTGCAGCTTTGAAGGCGGCGTGCACCTTGATGGGATCGTGGCCGCCGAGGCGCATGCGGGCCAGTTGCTCGTCAGAGAGATGGTCCACCATCTTGAGCAGGCGCGGGTCAGTCCCGAAGAAGTTGTGCCGGAAATAGGCTCCGCTCTCGACGAAGTACTTCTGATATTGGCCATCGCTGATCTCGCCCATGCGTTTGACAAGCAAACCGTCACGATCATTGCGCAGGAGGCTATCCCAATCAGTGCCCCAGATGCACTTGATGACGTTCCATCCGGCGCCGCGGAAAATGGCTTCGAGTTCCTGGATGATCTTGCCATTGCCTCGGACGGGACCGTCGAGCCGTTGCAGATTGCAATTGACTACAAAGATGAGATTGTCGAGGCGTTCGCGGGAAGCCAGAGTGATGGAGCCGAGAGATTCGGGTTCGTCCATTTCGCCGTCGCCGAGGAAGGCCCAGACTTTGCCGCCGGTGGTCTGCTTTAAGCCACGGTTCTCGAGATAGCGCATGAACCGTGCCTGGTAGATGGCTTGGATGGGGCCGAGACCCATCGAAACAGTTGGGAACTCCCAGAAATTCGGCATCAGCCAGGGGTGGGGATAAGAGGAGAGACCGCCTTCGGGTTTCAGTTCGCGGCGAAAGTTCTCCAGCTTTTGTTTGGGAATGCGGCCTTCAAGATAGGCGCGGGCATAGATTCCGGGGGCGGCGTGTCCTTGAAAATAGACGAGATCGCGATCGCCGCTTTCGGTTCGCGCATGCAGGAAATGGTTGAACGCGACCTCATATAAGGTGGCGGCTGAGGCGTAAGTCGAAATGTGTCCGCCGATGCCTTCCTGAAGTTTATTGGCCCGGACTACCATGGCCAGGGCATTCCAGCGGACCAGGCTCTTGATGCGGCGTTCCATTTCCTGGCTACCCGGGAAGGGTGGCTGCTGGATGGCAGAAATCGTATTTGTATAAGGCGTGGTTGCTGTGAACGGCAGGTTTACGCCGGCGGCGCGTTTGGCATGCAGGGAAAGTTGTTGCAGCAAACGTCCGGCACGCTCCGGGCCGCCTTTGGACAAGACATAATCCAGGGAATCCAGCCATTCGCGGGTTTCAAGGACCTCTAGTCCGTCGGTTTGGGTCTCAGGCACGACTATTTCTCCGTCTGGCGGGAATCTTCCATCATAGACAATTGCGCGAATTTTTGCTGGCGTTGCGAGGTTGAAACCTCGTGCGTAGCCGAGCACAATAACTAAATGGGAATCCGTTCCCAGTTGAAAAGCATCTCAGAGCACGGAGGCCGGTGTCCCGAAGGTGCCTCCACCGCCGAGTTTTTTGAAACCAAGCATTGAGGGCAGCCCAGCCGTTGCCCGCATTCCCATTTTGAAAGAGGAGACTCCCCATGTCGAAACGATCTGATTCCAAGCAGCCTTCACGAGTGAGCGCCCAGCCCCGAATCCATCAAAGGGCAGGCGCAATCCAGGAATATGGAACAGTTACCCACGCTCTGCCGCTGGACCTGGAAGAGCCCATACGGCTCGAAATGACTGAAAAGCTGAACCAGTTGTTGGCCGACACCATGACCCTGCGCGATCTCTACAAGAAATGTCATTGGCAGGTTGCCGGACCGACCTTCTACCAACTGCATTTGCTATTTGACAAGCATTTCGGCGAACAGGACGAACTGGTGGACACCATCGCGGAACGTATCCAGTTGCTGGGCGGTATCAGCATCGCCATGGCCCATGACGTGGCGGAGCTAACCCAGATTGAACGTCCGCCGCGAGGCAGGGAAGAGGTTCCGGTGCAACTGTCGCGTTTGCTGGACGCACATCAGGTGATTATCGGGCAAAGCCGGGAGTTGGCCGAGCGGGCTTCAAAGCTGGGGGACGATGGAACCAACGATCTGGCGGTGAGCGATGTGCTGCGGACGAATGAACTGCAGTCCTGGTTTGTCAGCGAGCATCTGGTGAATATGCCGCTGGTGGAAGCGATACAATCATCCGCTGCGGCTGACTGACGCCTGGAAGCGGACAGGGCAGGAAAGATCAGAGCGCTGCGGAGATTTCTCCGGTGGGATACTGCAAGCCCAGCAGCACGACTTGCCGGGTCATGAGTTCATAGCTCTCCGCAACGCGAGCCGGCGAGAAGCGGCGCCCGGGGAAAACCATGGCCAGGTAGAGCTTGGGGATTGCCTGGAAAGCATAAGTACGCAAGCGGATGGCATTGTCGATGAGCTTGAGGGCGGCTTGGGCGGCGGCGGGATCTTCGCTTTGACGTGCGGCTTCGGCGAACTGCATCAGGACGGCAGCATTGGAAGCCGCACATTTGATGTACTCTACTGCGGCCCGCAGGCGTTCACGCTGAATGCGGCGAAAATCCGCCGGGGGCAAGGCGCGCCGGAGGTATTCTTCTTCTTCCGGATCCATCAAGTTCCGAAAAGCGCGAAGATCCACCGAGCGTATTTGCCCGATCTGCGGGGTAGTGCCGCGGCCTTTGACCAGGCGGATGACGACCGGGACGCTCAACGCCAGAATGGCAATAATGATCGATAGCGTCATTTCAACAACCGTTCCAACTCCTGATTCCAGGTTTCGAGGTCGTGCTCCGGCAGGGATCCGCCCGGGCCACGCGGAGTTTGGTCTGGGGCTTGCGGAGTCTGTTCCGGCGCCAGCATGTAGAACAACCATACCAGCACGGCGATGAGATTGCCGGATTCGTTCGCCAATCTGAGTACGTACTCACTCCGATGCAAAGCAGCGGTCCCAAGCTGGGACATAATCGCATTGATCGCGAGGCTGGAACTGGTGGAAATACCCAGCCCCAGGGCGATACCAAAAGCTCGACTGCGCCACGATAAGCGAAAATAACTACAGAAAAGGAACAGGAAAACCAACTGTCCGCATTGCAACATGCGGGCGGAGCGCTGGATGACCGAGGAAAACGAGGTCCAATACCTTACACCGGACCCCGGGGCGAGCCAGGCAAGAGCTAGAACTGCGGCCAAGACAACAAGCGTGCTGGCGCGGAACGCGGTGCTTCCCAGATCTCTAACTGCCGGGTAAGGGCGGAGTCTCTGGACAAACATCTGATAGATGATTGCGAAGGCCAGCGTGGCCTCTACTGCAATGGTGATGGCCACGCCGATGAAAAACTGATTCCCACTAACAAAGAGAGCATAGTTCATAGCGAGGATCGTCACGCCGGCCAGGGCGATCCAACCGCTGTGAACTGCAAAGAGCAGGAAGTGCTTATAAAGATGACGTCTAATTACCACTAAGAACAACACGAGCGAGAGCGCGACCCGAGCGAACCATACTATGTGCCAAACCAGGAAGAAGGACAACATAGGGCTACCGCGTTGAATCATAGCTCTTTCCGCGGTAGCCCACAAGAATTTCTCAAGCACGGACTACCGACTCAGCCCGACCACCAGGCCGAGGCCTGGCTTCTGGCATCCGGTAGTGGGGTCGCAGATGGGTAGGGGCTCATCAGCCCACAGAGTGGTTGGAACAGTAAGAGAGGCGAGAAACAACAGGGAGGCGAACCACAACAGAGTTTTTTTCACGGCGTAATCTCCTTTTCAGGTGAATTGCGCCGTGATAATGTGTTAACCGAAGCCGTTCGATTTACAGGGCTTGGATAATTTCAGCGTTCGGAAAACGTAACTGCCATGACCCTCGTTTCAGCATTGGAAGACCTGCACGAAACCACCCTCCGAGCCATCACCGGATGCTTGCGCAAGTTGGAGTATGTGGCGGGACTACGGAACCAGACCGGGACTTACACACACTGGGGATTGGTTCGGGTTTACGGGGAAGGAACGGCGGAAAGAGCGCTGGGGCAGGCCCATCGCGAGCTGCTTTCAGAAGTGCTGTCGACTCCGCTGCGGAACCTGGAAGAAGACGCGAGGCGGTCGAGTGAGTTGGCGGGGGTTCCAGCGAAGCTGTACGTGGAACAACTTTCCGGCGGGCAACTCTTGCCACCGAGCCCAGGGGCGGGTTCGGCGCGGCATCTTAGTTCAATGCTTCATGCGCTTTCGAGTTTATTGCCGCATCAAACACCGGGCGCCATTCCCCCAGCTTGATGGCCACGCCAACCACTTGACCGATGACTTCCGCCTGCTGGGGATAGCGTAAAGCGCGAGCCGCAACCGGCGACATGGGATGCGGTTGCAGGATGATCTCTTCCTTAGTCAAGGTGCACCAGCAGCAGACGTGCCCACTGCGGGTTTCCACGAAGTAAATGGGACGCTCGTATTCGGATCTCCAGCCGCCCTCCACGACTTTGTTTCTGGATTCATCCACTTGCACAAAACTGCCTGGGGGAAGAATGGGATACATGGTCAGATCTTCGCTGCCAATGTAGCCATAGGTGTACTGGTGGGACGCGAACTGGGCCAGGTAGGCGAGCGGAACCAGTCCCCACTGTTCGACCATGCGTCCAAAGTTGACGGTGCGGCGGGGGTCGAAACTGGGGTCCAAACTGAGCGGCACTTGTACCGCCGAGAGGTTGGCCAGGGCCTCAGATACGTGAGACTTCGGGGGCATTACAAAGTCCAGATCAAAGGCCATTCCGTTGAGGTCCACGCCAAACCAGGACATAAGCTCACGGATGTCCTGGCGGTAGATGGCGGCGAAGGAATACAAACGGAAGATGCTGGGCACGACGCCTTTTGTTTCGATATCGGAAAGCCGGCTGGGAGGGATGGCGAACTCATCATTTCCATGTTTCTGCGCGATGCGAGCACTGGCGTTCTCGACGTCTCGCATCGTCAAACCGAGTTGCTCGCGAAGCAACCTCAGACTCTGTCCACCCGGACACATACTGTCCCCCTTGCCTGGCTAAAAACAGCTGCAATAGTAGTAAGTTAGACATCGGACGCTGGGTGAACCGTGCCAGTGACGGCGCTACACGCGTCGATTTTCCACCGTCTCAATCCCGGCTTTTCGTCAATGGTTTTGTTCCGGTTTCGTAACAGGCCGCAAAATTCGCATCGTACTCCGATGCGTCACTTCCCGAATTGGGAATGAATTGCCGCGGATCATCAGTCTTAGAAAACCAGGAAACGCAACTTGCCGGAACGAAGGCCACTCAAAGCCGGGTAAAGAGTACCAGACCAAGCCTCATCGCTGCCAGGCGATTATTAGCAGGACGAGCGGCAGGTAAATGACCGAGGCGTGCACCACGCGGCTGGCCAAGGTCTTAGACGCGGACTTAGTCAGCCGAGCCACGTGGTAGAGCAGGAATACGCCTGCCGACAGCATGGCAGCCAGATAGGGGAATCCGGCACGAACCGTTGGCAGTAGGGTGGTGAGCACCAAGACTATGCTGAAGCCTAGGATTTCGGCGCGGGTGAAGCGCGAGCCGACATCGAAGCGGGGCAGCATGCGGTAGCCGGCACGGTCGTAATCGTCCTGATACATCAATGCGATAGCAAGAAAATGGGGGAACTGCCAAAGGAAAAGAATGGCGAACAGGAACCACGCCGCGGGGTCGATGCGTCCCGAGGCCGCGGCCCAACCGATCAAAGTGGGCATGGCTCCGGGAAATGCGCCCAGCAAGGTACACAACGGCGTGATGCGCTTAAGGGGCGTGTAAACAAGGAGATATGAGAGCAGTGTGGAAACTGCCAGAAGGGCTGCCAGAGGGTTAATCATCACCGCCAGGTATAGTCCCCCGACGGTACTGAGGATGCAGCCGAACCAGAAGGCCTCGCGGGTGCTGAGACGGCCTGAGGGCAGGGCGCGGGACGCAGTGCGGCGCATTTTGCCGTCCCATACCCGCTCCATCCATTGATTCAGGGTTGCCGTGCCGCTAGCTACCAATAGAGTGCCCAAGAGCGTGTTCACCATCCCAAGAACGTTGAGCGAGCCGCGGGTGCCAAGGTAGTAGCCGGCTGATGTGGTCATCAGAATCAGCAGGTTCACCTCGGGTTTGGTCAGGGTGTAGTAATCGCGGAGCTTGGCCTTAAGACCTGGCTTGGCGATGGAGTGCGACAAGGGACTTGCGGAAGTGACCATGTTGATGCAGAACCGGATTCCGCTCGGCCGTGCTGAAATAATTGTCTGGCAGCGGAAGCGCGTTGAGTATAGCAGAGCGGCACGCTTGGGGGACGCAATGTCGCCAACTTGCGGGCTGTGAACTTTTCTACGCTAACTCCAATTCAATCTTCTTCGCGGCCGGATCCAGCCTGGTGATCCGAAAACTGCGAATCTGTCCAGGGTTCACGGCTTCCGGCTTCGATGCGGTAGCGCCGGCACCACCTTTCCAGTGTGCATTCAGCATAGAACTCAGCGATGCCAAGTCCGCTTTGGATTCAACGGGCTTCTTTTCCTTCGTTGGACTCTCTGCCGCAATTCGGCATATCGCATGGATGCCTTCCCCCAGTTCCACACGCGCTTCTGCACCCGAGATCTCGATCACGCGGCCCGAAACTACACTGCCTTTCTGCCGTTCCGCAATGTATTCTTCAATGCTGGTCGGGATCAACTGCTTCATCCCCAGCTTCAGACGGCGCTTCTCGGTATCGACTTCGAGTACCTGCGCTTTCACCGATTGCCCGACCTTCAGCATGTCCTGTGGGTGATTGATGCGCTTCTCGGCGCTCATGTCGCTGATGTGAATCATGCCTTCGATGCCTTCGGAGAGTTGAACGAAAGCGCCGAATTTGGTGAGGCTGGTGACTGGACCTTCGACCGCCGAACCCGCGGCGAACTTCGTTGCTACGTCGGCCCAGGGATCACCGAGCGCCTGCTTCAGACCCAAAGAAATACGGCGCTCATCCGCTTTAATGCCCAGAATCACGGCTTCGACGGTCTCGCCGGGTTTCACCAGGTCGCTGGGCGTCTTCACCTTCTTTACCCACGACATTTCGGAGACGTGGATCAGGCCTTCAATCCCTGGCTCGAGTTCCACAAACGCGCCGAAGTCCATTACGCGGGTAACGGTGCCGCGGACACGGTCGCCCGGCATGTATTTTGCTGGCGCCGTCTCCCACGGATCCGGCTCAAGCTGCTTCATGCCGACGGAAATGCGACGCTTCTCGGCATCAATCTTGAGAATCTTGACATCGACCTCTTGCCCGACCGAAAGCACGTCTGCCGGCTTGTTGACACGGCTTCGAGATATATCGCTGATGTGCAGTAGCGCGTCTACGCCGCCAATATCGACGAAAGCGCCGTAATCGGTAAGGCTGCGAACCGTGCCGTGCACGGTTGCGCCTACCTTAACCTCGGAGTACAGGCGCCCTTTCGCTGCGCGCTCTTCTTCTTCGGTGACAACGCGGCGATCCACGACCACGTCTTCGTCGGCTTCGTCGAGCTTGGTGATGCGGCAGCGGATCTCCTGTTCGACCAACTTCGCCATTTCCGCCGCGTCGCGTACTCCGCTGCGTGATGACGGCATGAACGCGCGCACGCCTACGTCGACGCTCAGGCCGCCTTTGACCACTCCTGTTACGGTGCCCACGATCGTCGTCTTCTCGTCAAATGCCTTCTTCAGTGATGCCCAGTCCGTTGGGCGCTCGATCTTGCCAAGAGAGAGTTCGTAGTAGCCTTCGGGATCGCGGCCTTTGATGGAGACCAACAGCTTATCGCCGGGCTTCACTGGTTCTTTGGCGCTTTGAAACGCTGTCAGGGGCAGGATGCCTTCGGTCTTGAAACCGATGTCGACGAGGACTGAATCGGCGGTGACGGCAATCACTGTGCCTTCGCGGCCTTTTCCGGCTTCCGCAGGCTTCCGCGACTTGCTCTTCTCGAACTGCGAGAGAAGGTCTTTGAAGGACTCGTTGGGTTCGTTGATAGGTTGGGATTCAGCAGTGTCGGGATTGGGCATGAAAGGGTTAAGGCCTCAGGTAGAGATGGTCTAATTAGGATAACAGTTGGGAGGGTTGGGAGGCGTGCGGGTGGGTCGAGCCGACGCATAGAGGGGCTTTGTGCGCACCTCGACCGGCAGTCATCTTGGGTCGTTGTCCACCTTCGCGGACAACGACCCAAGGATCGGTTAGGGTGTGAAAAGGAAGCCGTGAGCCACGCCGGCAGAGTCAACATATTCTCCGTCGATCTTGTTCGTGGGGCCGTTGCTGGATGGGATCGTGCCCTGGCCACTGCCAGTGCCGGCACCGGGAACATTGCCCGTCGCAATGCTGCCGTTCGGACTGCGTTGGAAGCCGTGATTGACACCGTTTGCGTCAATGTATTGTCCGACAATCGCTCCTGCGGCATTGACGTTCTCGGGCTCGGTGCCTTGACCGCTGCCAGTGCCTGCTCCGGCGACGTTGAAGTCAGTGATGGTGCCCCCCGCAGCCCGCACGAAGCCGTGATCGGTGCCGTTCGAGTCAAGGTATATTCCCGAAATCGTCCCGGTGTCGTTGATGCCCGAGGTCTCGGTGCCCTGGCCGCTGAGGTTGCCTGCGCCCGGTGCCTCGAAGGAAGTGAAGGTGCCGTCGGCAGCCCGCACGTAGCCGTGATAGACACTGCCGGAGTCCAAGTAGTTTCCGGTGATCGCGCCTGCCGTGTTAATACAATCGACGCCACCCACTAATGTGCCCTGGCCGCTGCCACTGCCTGCTCCGGGTGCATCGAAAGTGGTGATGGTGCCGTTGGTGGCACGCGCAAAGCCGTGATAGGAACCGCTCGCGTCAATGTAGTAACCGGCAACCGTGCCGCCATCGTTGATGTTGGCGGCAATTGTGTTGGCGGCTCCCGGCGCTTCGAAGGTTGAGAAACTACCGTTGGTGGCAAGCACGTAGCCGTGAAATACACTGCTCGCGTCAATGTAGTATCCGGCGATCGCGCCGGCCTTGTTTATGCTGTAGGCCAATGTGCCCTGGCCCGCGCCGGTGCCCGCGCCGGGAGCGTTGATGGCGGTTATAGTGCCGTTTGTAGTGCGCACAAAACCGTGATCAGCGCCATTTCTGTCTACGTAGTATCCGGCCACCACGCCGCCGGAATTGATGGAAAGCGGAATGGTACCCTGGCCGGAGCCTGTACCTGCGCCCGGAGCGTTGAATTTGATGAGGCTGGCTGCGTTCGCGGAAACGGTCAGCGCCAGCGCGCAGACGATCAGGCATAGTGTCGTTTTCTGTGTCGTTATTCTTGATGGTTTCGCAAGAGTTGGGCTGGTCATGATTCTTCACCTCGTTTTTAGAAGTCCGGTCTAAGCAGACTTCTTGACTTCAAAAACGGCACAATTTTACACCTACTCTTGGCTGTTGGCGCACTATTCGGGGATTTTCAGGATTCGTCCGTATTCACGGTCTGGCACGCTAGAAGGGGATGGCCGTGGGGTTTTTCGCCGGCGAGAAAAGTTTGGAGGCGCGGGTCGGAATCGAACCGACGCATAAAGGTTTTGCAGACCTCTCCCTTACCACTTGGGTACCGCGCCCTGAGCAATAAATTAGCTGTACCGGCAGGAAAAGTCCACCGGCGCTGTTCACCTGAAGAATGAAAAGCCCCGCCAACGCGGGGCTGGTCAAATATCTGGAGCGGGAGACGGGGGTCGAACCCGCGACATCGACCTTGGCAAGGTCGCGCTCTACCACTGAGCTACTCCCGCTCAACTCGTTTCAAATTATAACATTGCGTCCGGAAAGACCGAATCCACCACGGAGGCACGGAGACACGGAGAAAACCAACTCAATAGCTGGAACTGGACTTGCCTTTCTGCATGGCTTCGTTGGCCTTGGCGGTGATCTGGTTGCGGACGTCCCAGAGGTCTTTGTAGAACAAGTGTTCCATGCGCTGGTGCAGGACTTCGACCGGCGTGCCCATGGTGCCAACGACCCCGCCGCCAATGATTCTTTGCGCCAGTTTGAGGTGGTGAAAACGGAAGAGGTGCACGCGCTCGTCAAAGTCGAGCAGGCATTCGGCGGTTTCATGCAGTCCGAACAGTTCCTGGTGGCGGCGATAGATGTCGTCCACGCTTACGCCTGATTTGCGAAGTTGAGCGTGAAACGCTTCCCCGAGGCGGGGACCAATATGGAGCAAGCCGAGGAAGCCGGGTGAATCGAGACCGCTGCCGTGTCCGAGGCCGGCGCGAATGATGTGGTAGTCGTAGGGGGTGATGGTCTCGAGCACGTGCAGCATGGAGATGGGGTAATCCAGCATCTGGTTGGCGCGGCGAATCAGTCGGCAGGCGTTCGCGAAATCAGCTGCTTCGATGAGGGTGCGGGCGCGATCCAGTTCAAAGGCGATGCCCTTCAGTAGGACTTCCGAGCTTTGGTGGACAACCTGGAAGGTCATCTCGTCCGGGTGGAGGAGTTCCCGGGGAGGCTTCTGCAAAGACAGCAGTTCGTCGGTGCGCAGGTAGCGCTCGTAGTCGGAGTTGCCCTTGCCGGGCAGGATCGGTTTTTTCAGGTCGTCTTTTTTCAGGTCGCCCATAGGAATTGTTCAGTGGTGTCCGGTCCACTGCGGATCTTTTTCCGGAGGCACGATCTCGCCATCGCGCATGTGGATCACGCGATCGCCGTATTCGGCGGCCTCGGGGTTGTGAGTGATCATGAGCACGGTCTGACCCAGTTCCCGATTAGAGTGCCGCAGCATGTTTAAAACCGTCTCCGAGTTGGCTGAGTCAAGGTTGCCGGTAGGCTCGTCGGCCAGCACGATTGCCGGTCTGTTGATGAGAGCGCGGGCTAGCGCCACCCGCTGCTGTTCGCCGCCGGAAAGTTCCGCCGGACGGTGCGGCAAGCGCTTTTCGAGGCCCAGCAGTCCCACGATTTTATCGAAATGGGCGGCATCGCGCCTTCCATTGGCGCCTGCAATGTCGAGGGCAATATCGATGTTGGAGCGGGCGTCGAGCGTGGGCAGCAGGTTGAACTTCTGAAAGACGAATCCAATCTTGCGTTTGCGCAGTTGGGTGCGTTCGGCGTCAGATAGTCGGGCAAAATCGTCGCCATCGACCACCACATGGCCGGAGTCGGCGCGAGTCAAGCCACCCAGCAGGTAAAACAGTGTGGACTTCCCACTTCCCGAGGGGCCGACTACGCTGACGAACTCGCCTTTTTGAATGCTGAAAGAGATGCCGCGCAGGGCATGGACTTCAATCTTTCCCACATGGTAGGTCTTCCGCAGTTCGACGGCTTCGATGAAGGCATTCATCCAGAGCATCGATCTTACACGAAGCTGCGCGGGCGGTGGAGACCGGGAAGCGCGTTCAGGCCGCGCTAGTCTGCGACGGAGGATGTGGCGCTGAAGGCTGTAAGCGCTTGGGGCCACGCTTGCGTACCAGCAGCATGCGGATACGTTCCAGGAGATCTGCAGGAGCGGACATTCCCTTGGGAAGGAAAACGTCGGCGCGAGTGTCCTGATCGTAGGTTTTCGCCTTGCTCGAAAGCAAGATGGCCGGCGTGTGGGGAGAGAACGCCTTGACTGACTGGATCAACTGGCCGCTATCGAGGCCGGGCAAGCTGATATCCGCCAGGACCAGATCGATGGCGCCATGCTTGAAAACATCCAAAGCCTCAGTGGCGGCAGTGCAGGCGACCACCCGGTAGCCGCGGGTTTCCAGCATGACCTTGCGAATGGAGAGTTGCTGCTCGTTGCTGTCGACGCAGAGAATCGTTCTTTTAGGCTTCATTCCTGCTTCCAAAGTGGCGATCCGGCAAGTGGCATGCCGGGTGAATCTAAAATATTTTTATGATTGATACTTCCAGAGCGAAGGCAATCCTAATGCTGAAACACTACGGTGTAAAGTGTCGCCGATGTCAACCTCGGAGGTGTGAGTGCGAACATTTTTCGTGGAGACGTATCCCGCATGTTTGCAGCGTACGGGGAGCAAAGCGTCTAGAAAAAAAGTTCTCCGCGAATAGTTTCGACAACATTTCCACCGACCCGCACATTAACCACTCGGTCATCACGGCGTGAAGCGCGGACAAAAATCCGGCTGGGCCTTTGCATTTCGAGTCCCTGCTCGATGAGTACGCGCTCGTCAGGTTGAGCGACACCGTTGGCCACCATCCAGGCGGCGGCGCAGCCGGCGGCGGAACCTGTGGCTGGGTCTTCACCGTTGTAGAAGATCATGCGGGCATGCAATCTGGCGGCTGTGTCCACGGTTTGGCGGGTGACGAAATAGAAAAACTTCCCGCCGGAGCGTTCCAGATATTCGGCGGAGCCGCGAAGATCCACATTCAACCCGCGCATGTTCTCCAATCCCCGCAAGGGGACAACGGTGAAGGGAACGCCCGTGGACACGGTCTGGATGGGCAGCGAAGGATCGATGTCGCCGTCTTTCAATCCGGCGGCACGAGCCACAGCTTCGCGATCGTGGCGGGGACCGAACTCGGGTTCCATCTGGGTCATCTCGCCGAAAACGGGTTGCCCGGGCGCCTCTTCGAAGCGGACCGGCACTTTGCCGACAGTGAGGTCGAGTGCCACCTCGGCAGCACTGCTCGATCCGCGCACTTGAAAAGCGGTTCCCAGCGTGGGATGGCCGGCGAAGGGCAATTCTTCCTGCACCGTAAAGATGCGCACTCGCACCCCGCGCTCGCGTTCCGTCGCCTGGTCGCGCGGCAGGATGAACGTGGTCTCGGAGAGATTCATCTCGCGGGCGATAGCCTGCATTTCCTGATCGCTGAGGCCGCGGCCGTCGGGAAAAACCGCCAACGAATTGCCCTCGAAGGACCGTGAAGAAAAAACGTCGAACTGAACGAACGAGAAGCGTCTTGCTGGCTTTGTCATCGATCTATACCTCTGCAATTAACTCAATTTCCACACACGAGCCAAGAGGAATCTGGGCTACGCCAAAAGCGCTTCGGGCATGAGCCGCGTTGGCCCCAAACACTTCGCCGAAAAGCTCAGAGGCGCCATTCGCAACCAGGTGCTGTTCGGTAAAGGTGGGCGCACTGTTGACCAGAACCATCAGTTTGACGATGCGCTTGATATGGTTCAAGTCTCCGACTGCCGCGTATAGTGTAGCCATCAGGTCAACGGCCACAGCGCGCGCCGCTTCCTTTCCTTCAACGACAGACACATTCACACCGAGCTGACCGACCCAGGGCTTGCCGTTCTTCTTGGCAATGTGGCCCGCCAGAAATAGCAGATTCCCGGTGCGGACAAAAGGAGTATAGGCTCCGGCCGCCGGTGTGGCCGGCGTAAGCGAAATGTTCAGGGCTTTTAGCTTGTCATAAACGGACACTTGCTTTCTTCTCCAGCGGACGAGGAGTATTATAATTAGTTAGTTGGCTAATTGTCTATATGACTCCTGATTTTACTTTGCGAGCACTGGCCAGCAGCCGCCGCCGGCAGATCTTGGAATGGCTCAAGGCCCCCACCCGTCACTTTCCGCCCCAGGTGGATGGGGACCTGGTCAAGGATGGTGTATGCGGCTGCTTCATCGCGCAGAAACTCGGAGTCAGCCAGCCCACCGCGAGTGAACACCTGAAAATCCTGGGTCATGCAGGGCTGATTCGTGGAAAGCGCATCAAACAATGGACCTTTTATAAGCGCGATGAGGCCGGAATCAGGCAATTCAAGAAGACGGTCCTGAGCAAAATTTAGCGCGACCCTGAGTGGGAGCGCCGCGAAGCCTTGTCGTTTATCCTTCATTCGGATGCATTCACTCCGGTGTGCGGAGCGCACATTCGACGCCAAGGAAAGCGCATGAATCGAAATTGTCCTAAGGCCGGGATACTAGTCGTTTCTCTGTGTTTGCTGGTTGTTCCCTTTCTTGTTTTTGCACAGGACGCGAAAGTCGCGTCCGCCGAACGCGCAAGACTCGAGGCCGCAGTTTCGCGGTTCATGGCGGCGAACAGTGTTCCCGGCTTGTCCGCAGCGGTGGTGCAGGACGGCGAATACCTGTGGTCCGCGGGGTTTGGTTTGGCCGACCTGGAGAATTCAGTGCCGGCGAACGCCCAAACGCTCTACCGCCTGGGTTCTGTCTCCAAACCTCTGACCGCTGTCGGAGCCATGGAGTTGTGGGAGAGCGGCAAGCTGGATCTGGACGCCCCGGCGCAGAAATATTGTCCGGCATTTCCGCAGAAGGAAGCTCCGATCACAACGCGCGAAGTTCTCGGACACCTGGCGGGGATCCGGCATTACAAGTCCGACGCGGAAGATGATCCCGAGGTATACAACGTGCGGCACTTCGACGATCCTATCGCTGCCGGGCTTAAGTTTTTCGCTAATGATCCGCTGGTGGCCAAGCCCGGCACCCACTTCACTTACTCGACCCACGGCTACACGCTGGTGGGGTGCGTCATGGAGGGAGCTTCCGGCGAGAAGTACGTACCTTACATGGTTGCGAGCGTCTTCCTGCCGGCCGGCATGACGCAAACGCAAGCCGACGATCGTTACGCCATCATCGCCCACCGCACGCGCTTCTATCAAAAAGATAAGGCTGGGAAGATCGTTAATGCGGACTTTCTGGATTCGAGCTACAAGATTCCCGGCGGAGGCTGGTTGTCATCGGCGGAAGACATGGCGAGATTCGAAGTGGCGGTTCTCAATAATCGGCTGCTTCGGCACGGCACCCGCGACCTGATGTGGACTCCCCTGAAACCGTCTGACGGTACGGAGGATACCTATGGCCTCGGCTGGGGGACCACCAACGACGCGGGCGTCGCGGAGGTGGGCCATACCGGCGGCCAGCAGGGAACCAGCACTGCAATTTTTCTCGCTCCCGGCCGGCAAGCTGGAGTGGTGGTGCTGATAAACCTGGAAGAAGCTGATGCCGGCGCTCTTGCCAAAGAGTTGCTGCAAATTGCACTGGGCGCCGCCGGGAAATAGTTGGTTCTCCGCGTTCTCTGCGGCTATCTCAGCGGTCTCTGCGTTTCCAGGTCTTGATGATGCATCGGCAAAGAACAAAACCTGAAATCGCAGAGGTCGCAGAGAGCCCTCGCGGAGTTCGCGGAGAGAATCATTTCATCGGCCGGCGGTTTGACCGAACTTGAGCCACCCGCGTATTCTTAAGTTGTATGCGCTTCGGCTCCACGCCACGCCCACTCTGTTGTTGTACCCGGGCGCCGGTGTGCGGGTAGCGCGGAAGCGTTTTCTTACACCCACCCGGCGAATCAGGGGTGGGTTCTGTTTTTCTATCCGATAAGCCGCCCTTGAAGCCGGATAAATTGCTAACGAAACTCCCGGATCGTCCGGGAGGAAATGAATTTTAGGAGAAGAATCCGATGAGCACCGACGTCGCA
>Ga0207153_1078_pt1 | contig 20461 bp, 15 predicted proteins | sample Alteio_BWMinHeat_27_FD_153580 | JGI IMG/M metagenome (GOLD analysis project Ga0207153, IMG submission 153580) | Enriched cells from forest soil in Barre Woods Harvard Forest LTER site, Petersham, Massachusetts, United States -... | ecosystem: Environmental > Terrestrial > Soil > Temperate forest >...
ATAAATATAACTAAGCTGCACGAGTAAAAAAGTAATATTGCTGTATTTATCCAGTTTAAAGCTACTTTTCCCCAGGGAATGTCACTATCATTTTGTAATTGCCGTACAAAATACATAATACTATAACCTGAAATTAACACTGCACTTAATGACCGGGTGTAGGTATTATATTCAATATAATTTTGGAAAAAAACTGAATTAATTACACATAATGCGGCAAATAAAACAGCAATAACAGGGATGATTATATTTGATTTGCCTTTAAATTGTACTTTATAAAACCATGATATAAAAGCAAATTCAAAAATAGTATACATATGCAATACAAATATATTGTGTATGTGGTTAAATGCCATAGCTGTGGCTACAGAATTAACTACCCCCGAAAAAATTAAAAATGCCAACATGATTTTTAATGCGGCATTTAAAAACCTGTAATTATAAAATCCGAAAAATATTGGTATAAGTATGCACCCGGGCACAATGAACCCGTCATAAAGATGTTTAGACATAAATCATTTAAGTGTTAATAATGCCTCAAAATAACAATAAAAACACTTAAATGATATTAAATATTCAAAAATTATCCATCCAAACCACCGGAAGGTGCATCACAATTAGGTGGGCAACTAACAGTAAAGTCATAAACGTTACTATCGCCATCGTCTCCTAAACCAGGCCCAGTATTGGTTTTAACATATGGCACATCTTTACCATCAACAATAGGGACAAATATTAACTGACTTGTGGTTGGATCAGCCGGATCAGTAAGCCCTATATATGCTCTTACTGCTTCAGCGTCAGGGTTATTTAAAAGAATATTTTGAAAAGTAATAACAGGTATACGATATGACCTCACATTAAAAGTTTCTTTTGATGAGGCAAGGTAATTGCGCCAATTAGTAGTCATATCCATTGCTTCCTGAACCGGTATAGTACCTTCTGCTCCTCCTGATAAATTGTCTGTGCTCATGTTTTATTTTCTGAGAATGATTAGTGTAAATTATATAAACAATATTATACATAAACATCAAATTCAACTACGCTATCATTATTAATGAACAAAATGAACAAACAACATTATTGAATCAAAAAAGATCCTGATAAAAAAATAATAAATCAGGCTGTAACATACCCGTTAAACAATGCGTCTATTAAGCGTGCTTTGTTTATCTTTAAATTATGCGTAAAGCCTGCCTTTTGCTACTATTATTATTCTGTTTTATATGGAGTAGCAGGGCTTTGGCTAATGATAGGCTTGTATTAAATACCACTGAACCAAAGGGCAAAATACTTAACATTGACCCTGATCCGTACGGTGACTTTAAAACAATCACCGTCCCCATAAAGCGTGCCGGTAGCCTCATCATTGTTGAAGCGCAGTTAGATACCTTAATTGGCGATTTTGTGCTTGATACAGGGTGCCCCGGCTTAGTATTAAATGAAACTTATTTTAGGGATGCACGGCATATTGAAGATAAAGAATCGGGTGGTATAAACGGGGCATCGCATTCATTTACAACAACGGTCCGTAATTTTTCTATACTTGACCTGCATTATGACCGTATTACAGCTGATGTAACCGATCTTTCAAAAATTGAAAACAGCAAAGGCATAAAAATTCTGGGGTTATTGGGTACAAAGCTTTTTTCAAAAGTCGCTATCACCGTCGATCTGTTTAATAGTGTATTGTATATCCATAAACTCGACGACAAGAATGAGATAATTGCCGGTGAACGTGTGTTTAGCAAGCCCGACATGAAAACATCGTTTAAGTTACTTAATGATGTTATTTTTATTAAAGGTAGTATTGAGGATGAGAATATGTGGTTTGCCTTTGATACCGGTGCCGAAAGCAATTTGCTTGATTATGACAACTTTAAAAAAATAGCTAAACGCATGCGCGTTTTAAACCAATCGGCATTAGTGGGTGTTGGAGAACAGAAAGGAAAAAGCACTTATGCTGTTTTTGATAAATTAATTATCGGGAACTACGTATTTCAGCGTAATCGCGTCCTCATAACACGGCTCGATGAACTGGGAACAGCTTATAACTATAGCATGGATGCTATATTAGGCCACGATTTCTTTTCGCGTGGGATATTTACTATCAACTTCGCAAAAAAAGAATTGGAAATGTACATTTACAACTACACTGACAAAAAATGAACGTTCTAAAACATACCTGTTTATCGATGCTGCTTTTATTTAGCACATGGGTAAATAGCTATGCACAACGAAAGGGCGTACCCGGCTACCCTGCCGATGTAAGTTATGGGGTTAACAATTTTGCACGCATTACCGTACGTGAATTACCTAACGGTTTAACACGCTTTTTTGTACCGGGCAGGTTAAATTCAAAAAGGGTTTTATTGTCAGGCAGTTTTAATGAATGGAGCACACTAAAAGGCCTGATGCTTAAAACAGATAGCGGATGGATATCAGATGTTCATTTAGAACCCGGGATTTACCAGTATAAATATATTTTTGATGGTGATTGGTATATTGATGTTAATAACAATTTGAGGCAGGATGATGGTGCGGGGAATTTAAATTCCGTTTATTATAGATACAATTTCACTTTTAAATTGCCGGGGCACGACGCAGCTCACCGGGTAGTGGTAGCGGGTGAGTTTAATAATTGGCGGGCAGGCGAATTGATAATGAACCGCGTTGCAGATGGCTGGCAGCTCATGATGTACCTGCATGAAGGCCCGCATCAATATCATTATATCGCTGATGGGCATGTGATCAATGAAAATAAGCAAGCAAATGATCAGGCTTCGATATTAAATGTGGGTGAGGTTACCAACTTTAAGCTGTCGGGATATGAAAACGCGCATCATGTTTATTTAGCAGGCACTTTCAATAATTGGAAACCGAATGATATTGTTATGCAAAAATCCGGCGATTTTTGGACACTCCCGCTTACTTTGGCACCGGGCAATTATCAATATAAATTTATAGTTGATGGCAAATGGATAACTGACCCCACTAATCCGCACAAAGCCAGGGCTCAGGACGAGATCAATTCCTTTATTGCTGTTAAACCTAATTATACTTTCCGCTTAACCGGTAATTTATTTGCCAGGAAAGTTATACTATCGGGATCATTTAACGACTGGAACGAAGACGGCTACACCATGGAGCATACAATTAATGGTTGGGTAATTAGCCTGCGCCTTAAACCGGGCAAGCAGCTCTACAAATTTATAGTAGACGGCAAATGGATCATTGATCCCGGGAATAAGCAATGGGAACAAAATCAGTACGGTACGGGTAACTCTGTTTTGTGGATGAATTAATATCTTGAATACCCTCTTATTGCATATAGCCTGGATTTCATTCAAATAAAACTATTAGTCTTCCTGCCTTGTTAAAAACTTATAATTCTACCATTATGAGCTTAACAAAATACGCCCAAAAACGCGACTTTAAAAAAACCGCCGAACCTAAAGCCGGGAGAAGTAAGGATAAAGACCATCTAATGTTCGTGATACAAAAGCACGATGCATCCAGGCTGCATTATGATTTCAGGCTGGAGATGGACGGCGTATTAAAAAGCTGGGCCGTACCAAAAGGCCCATCAACAGATCCAAAGGTTAAGCGATTAGCCATGATGGTAGAAGATCACCCTTTTGATTACCGAAACTTTGAAGGTATTATTCCGCAAGGCCAGTATGGCGGCGGTACTGTAATTATTTGGGACGAAGGCACCTATGAACCGATTGAAGAAATCAAAGGCAAAAAAGCACAGGAAAAGCATTTATTAGAACAATTAGAATCCGGCTCATTGAAAATAAAATTACATGGCGAAAAATTAGAGGGCGAATTTGCCCTGGTAAAAACCCATGGTATGGGCGAAAATGGATGGCTGCTCATCAAACATAAAGATGCTTATGCGAGCGAAACGGATATTACTAAAAAAGATAAATCTATACTCTCTGGCAAAACAATCGAAGGCATGGAGGAAACCAGCGAAAAGGTTTGGCAACATGGGCATGAAGAAGAATTAGAGAAACCAGCGAAAGAGGCTAAAAAAAAAAGCACGGCGAAGCAAGTTGACAAAGTGGTGGATGCAAATGAAGATACGGGCGTGGTGGACACGCCTGCCGCCGATGTTGAGGTGCTTTTAAATTCCGCGCCAAAATCGAAACTACCAACCAACATTAAACCAATGAAAGCCACATTGGTTGATGAGCCATTTGATGATGCTGACTGGTTATACGAGGTAAAATGGGACGGTTACCGTGCCTTGGCAACAATAGATAAAAATGGTACTGAATTAATATCGCGCAATAACCTCATTTTTGATAAATATTACCCTATTAATGATCTGCTTAAGAAATGGCAGATAAACGCCGTTATTGACGGTGAGATATTGGTATTGAATGATAAAGGGATTTCCGATTTCGGCGCGCTGCAAAACTGGCGCAGCGAAGCGGATGGCAACCTGGTTTATTATGTGTTCGATATCCTTTGGTATGAAGGTAAAAACCTGATGGGATTGCCACTAAAAGACAGGTTGGCTATTTTACAATCCGTAATGCCGCATAGCGACGATCGCATACGCCAAAGCAAGGTTTTTGAAGCAAAAGGCATAGAGTTTTTTAGGGCTGCAGAACGTATTGGTTTGGAGGGCATTATAGCTAAAAAAGCAAGCAGCGTTTACACTTCCGACTTACGTTCGCGCGAATGGCTAAAAATAAAAGTACAAAAGCGCCAGGAAGCGATCATAGCCGGTTTTACCAAAAATGAGGGTACCAGTAAATCATTCAGTGCCCTTGCCCTTGCGGTTTATGACGATGGCGAGCTGCGTTATGTGGGCAAAGTAGGCACGGGCTTTAACGATAAACAACAAAAGGAAATGATGGCACAATTTCAGCCATTAATAACTGGTAAAAGTCCTTTTGAAGTTGAACCGGATGTAGATAAGCCATCACGTTTTCGCCCCAAACGATTAGGAGCCAAACCTATCTGGCTAAAGCCGGAATTGGTTTGCGAAGTTGCTTACGCAGAATTGACAAGCGAAGGGGTTTTCAGGCAGGCATCATTCAAAGGAATGCGTATTGATAAAAAAGCAAAGGATGTGATTTTGGAAACACCTAAGGACACCAATGAAACGGTAGAAGAAGCCGACAAGCAAATTAACGATCACCAGGCTATTAAGCCTCCGAAAGATAAAGACCGGAAAACGTTGCTTAATCCAAAAGACGAAACACAGATACGCAAAATTTGCGGCCACGATTTAAAATTTACCCACCTGAGTAAAATTTACTGGCCCGAGGATGGCGTTACCAAACGCGATATGTTTAATTACTATTACCAGGTAGCTGAATACATTTTACCGTACTTAAAGGATAGGCCAATGTCACTAAACCGTTTCCCAAATGGTATTCATGGCTCAAGTTTTTACCAGAAAGACATTAAAGGTAAAGCGCCCGATTGGATAACAAAAACCTTTCCGTACACCACCAGCGACGGTGAACATAAGGAATATTTAGTAGGATCAGACGAAGCGGTTTTGTTGTGGATGGCATCATTGGGATGTATTGAAATGAACCCATGGTTCAGCCGGATACAATCACCGGATAACCCAGATTATTGTGTAATTGATTTGGACCCTGATAAAAATACGTTCGACCAGGTAATTGAAGCAGCGCTGGAAGTAAAAAAAGTGTTGGATGCAATTGATGTACCTTCCTATTGCAAAACATCAGGTTCAACAGGTATGCACATTTATATCCCAACAGGTGCAAAATATAGCTACGACCAAACGCAAATGTTCGCTAAAATTGTAGTAAGCCTGGTACATAAACAAATACCCGATTATACCAGTTTGGAACGCATGATAGCTAATCGTAAAGGCAAAATGTACCTGGATTTTTTACAGAACCGCCCCGGGGCAACTATTGCCGGTCCGTATTCATTGCGTCCAAAAATAGGTGCTACAGTTTCCATGCCGGTAAGTTGGGATGAAGTAAAACCCGGGTTAACAATGAAACATTTTACAATATTCAACTCAATATATCGGTTAAAAGAAACCGGCGATTTATTTAAGGGAGTATTGGGCAAAGGGATTGATTTAGAAAAAACAATTAAAAAAGCGCAAAGTATTTTTGGGAAATGATAATGATAGTTTCGCTTTGTACTAATTCGTCACATTATTAACCAAACATTAAATACGCTGACAGGTGTGTTCCATCGGAACACTTCGTCGGTAGAAAAAATAAACAATACGAAAGTTCGTTGCGTAGGAACGATTGGTGAATTTCACGAATTTGCTAAATTGCAAATTATACTCACCTGCAATTTATGCCAAATACCTATACCCAAGTTCACATCCAGTTTGTATTTGCGGTGAAATACCGAGCAGCCCTTATCGAAAGTGATTGGAAAGAAAAACTGCATCAATACATTACCGGTATATTCCAGCAGAATGAACACAAAATGATCCAGATCAACAGCATGCCAGATCATATTCATATTTTCATTGGCATGCGTCCGCATCAATCCATATCGGCATTGATTCAAAATGTAAAAACGGAAAGCAGTAAATGGATCAAAGCACAAAATTTCTGTTCAGCGCCGTTTGCATGGCAAGAAGGTTATGGCGCTTTTTCATATGCAAAGAGTCAAATACCCGATGTAATTAAATATATCCAAAACCAGGAAGCCCATCATGCCAAACAAACATTTTTGGATGAATACCGGAAATTTTTGACGGCATTTGAAATTGAATGGGATGAGAAATACATCTTCAAAGAACTGGAATAAATCATCGCTTTGGTATTCACGATGCGTTCCGATGGAACGCTTTTTCTTTATTATTGTCTTTTTCTACCGACGAGATGTTCCTAACGGAACATGCCTATCACTTTCTACCGACCAGATGTTCCTAACGGAACATGCCTATCAATTTATACTCTCTACCATCGGTCAATCTCTAACGGAATATTGTCCTAATTTGACATATATCTATCAATCAAAACCGTTTACCTGTTTTACAGTTATTCTAAAACGATTAACATTTATCGCCATGAGATCAATCTGGAAAGGTTCAATAGGTTTTGGACTGGTTAACATCCCCATCAAATTATACTCGGCTACGCAAAGCAGCACGCTTGATTTTGATATGCTCGATTCACGCGACCATGCACGCATTCGTTTCCAACGCGTAAATGAAAATACGCATAAGGAAGTGCCTTATGATAAAATTGTTAAAGGCTACAAGTTGGACGATGATTATATCATTATGGACGAGCAGGATTTTGCCGATGCCGCGCCCGAAAAAACACGCGAAATAGCTATTGAAAGCTTTGTAGACATTGCTGATGTAAACCCGATGTATTACGAGACATCGTACTACGTTGAGCCGGATGGCAAAAATACAAAGGCCTATGCCCTATTGATAAAAGCCTTGCAGGAATCAAAAAAAGCAGGACTGGCCCGATTTGTTTTGCGTAATAATGAAAGTCTTTGCCTTGTTCACCCGGTAGACAACGTAATGGTGATAACTAAAATTCGTTTTCCTGAAGAGATCCGTTCAAGCGAAGAGGTTGCTGCTCCAACCAAAACTGAAGTAAGCAAAAAAGAACTGGATATGGGTTTAGCGCTCATTAATCAATATGCGGGGAAATTTGACCTATCCAAATTCAAAAATGAATATAGCAATGAACTGCTCAATATCATCAAACTCAAATCAAAAGGCAAACGGGCGACGATTAAAAAAATGAAGGTAGCGCCCACCAAGAGTGATGATTTGTACGACCAGTTGATGCAAAGTCTGCAAACCAAAAAGGGTGCTTAGGTACTGGTTTATGTTGGGCAAATCTTTTAGATTTGGTAACCAATCAATAAACTATGAATAATCGCTTCTTAAAATGTACAGGCTTACTATGCGTTGCTGCTTTAGCTATAACTTCGTTTAAAACATATGATGGCTGGCAATCAAAATTAGTTACTGTAAACCCGGATGGCTCATTAATCTATCATCCCGATGAGCAGGGGAATACATTACCTGACTTTAGCAGGGTTGGCTATCATGAAGGTGATAAACCCATTCCCGATGTGCCGGTTGCTAAAACTATTGAAGCGCCTAAAGATGGTGATGCCTCGCAACTAATTCAGGATGCTATCAATGAAGTTTCAAAACTTACTCCGAATGCCGATGGGTATCGCGGAGCGGTATTGTTAAAAAAAGGCATTTATAAAGTACCCGACAGTTTACGCATTAATACAAGCGGCGTTGTTTTGCGGGGCGAAGGTATGAGCAAGGGCGGTACGGTTATACTCGCTTCAGGCACCGGTCAGCGAACATTATTACATATAACCGGCGCTGGCGCTGCAAGAGAAATTAACGGTACACGCGTTAAAATTACCGACGACTTTGTGCCGGTTGGTGCTAAATCGTTTAACGTGCAATCAGCAGATGGTTATAAAGTTGGGGACCGGATTATATTATATCGTCCCAGTCCTGAAAACTGGATTCACGATTTGAAGATGGACCAAATACTTGCCAAAAAAGATACCAAACAATGGAAGGCAGGCGAATATGATATGCACTACGAGCGTACTATCACAAAAATAGAGGGCAACAAAATTTATATCGATAATTCTGTAGTAATGCAGATGGATGCACATTATGGCGGCGGCGCTATTTATAAATATACTTTCAATGGCCGTATTAAAGAAGTAGGCGTTGAGAACATCGCATTTGAATCGGACTACCAACGAGACGATGATGAAAATCATGGATGGATAGCTATTGATCTTAGAAATATTGAAAACGGTTGGGTGCGTAATGTATCTTCAAAATATTTTGGTTATGCCTGTGTAAGCGTTGATGGCGGCGCCAGAAATATTACGGTTACCGATTGTAAATGCACTGATGCCAAATCCCAAATAACAGGCGGCAGGCGGTATTCATTTAACGTAACCGGTCAGCTGAATTTAATAATGAATTGCCATGCTGAAGACGGCAGGCATGATAACGTAACCGGGGCACGTGTATGCGGACCCAATGTATTTTACAACAATACCGCCAAACATACGCATGCAGATGCCGGCCCGCACCATCGTTGGGCAACGGGAACATTATATGATAACATAGTAACAGATGGCGAGATCAACGTCCAGGATCGAGGCAATATGGGCAGCGGGCACGGCTGGAGCGGGGTAACACAAGTATTGTGGAACTGCACTGTATCAAAAGCTGCCGTACAAAAGCCTTGGGTTAGCGGGCAAAACTATTGTATCGGGCTTCATGGCGGCAAAGACGCCGGCCATTTTAAAGACAGGGATGATGGATATTGGGAAGGACAGAATAAAAAAGGCCTTGAGCCTGCATCATTGTATGTAGCTCAATTTAAAGCAAGGCATTTAACCCAATAAAAAAAGAAGCCCCGATAAATCGGGGCTTCTTTTTTTATTTTTCATCCGTTTTTGTAGTAGCAGATGCAGGCGTATTGTATATCAGGCTAAGCTTGGCAGCAAGATCATTACCGCTTAAATTCTTCGCTATGATCTTTCCATTAGGATCAATCAGGAAATTTTGAGGGATTGCCCTTACACCATACGCTTCGGCAACTTCATTTTTCCAGTATTTTAAGTCAGATACCTGTGTCCAGTTTAATTTATCATCATCAATGGCTTTTAGCCATGCGTCGCGTTTGCTATCTAATGATACACCTAAAATGGTGAAGTTTCTATCTTTAAACTGGTTATATGCCTTCACAACATTTGGATTTTCATGACGGCAAGGACCGCACCATGATGCCCAAAAATCAACCAACACATATTTGCCTTTAAATGATTCAAGACTAATAGCTTTACCATCTTTATCGTTTTGCGCAAATACAGGTGCTTGTGCCCCTAACGCAGTTAACTGCCATGCAGTAAGCAGTTTACCATATTGCACACCCGCATCACTTTTCTTTAAATTTTCAGACAGCCCATAATATAAAGGCCCTACTTGTGATGCTTCAGGAAAAGCACCGCCGTATGTTCTTAAGGCATCAAAAGCAATGAAAGAATTATTATGCGATTTAATAAAAGAACCCAACACCGGCTTTTGCGATTCCTCGATATCATTAGTTTTCTTTTCCAAATCTGCTTCGGCCTGATCAGTTTGCTGGTCTTTGCTCAGTTTACGGTAAGTGCTGTAAAGTTCTTGCTCCTGGTCATTATAAGGCTTTAATAATTTTGTCAGCTCCAGGTTTTCATCATTGAGCTTTGAACCCGATATAGTCCCTTTTGAAACAGAATCCGCGGCATTTACAGTAATAGTTGCAGTTTCTAAGTAAACCGGTAACTGGTCTGCATGGCGTATCCCTCTCAACGATTCACCATTATGTGTAACAGCTAATGTTGCTTTTACGGGTTTGGTATAGCTTCCTGTAAAGTTAAAGGAGCCGTCTTTTATAATTACCGAATCAAGATGATTACCGTCGTCTGTACGATAAGATAAATATGCTTTTGCCGGTGCGTTTAGTTTTCCAACAATACCATTTATGGTGTAATTAACTGTTTGTGCCTTTACCAATGCAGGCACTGATAGTATGGCGATCAATAGGTATTTTTTCATTTTTATAAGTTAGTATTTGAGTTTTGTTTATAGCTATATATTAATTGATTATGAGATGGCTTATATATTATCCTCTTTTAACAAATGGTCAATCTCGTCATTAAAATCTTTAATAAATTGAGTGTAATAAACCCCGGTGGCAGGCCCGGTAAAACCGGTATATATCTTAGCTACATTTCCTTTTTTATCAATAAATAAAATAGTTGGGAACGAAAGAAATGCGTTTAGAGCAGGGAAAGATTCGGCTACTGCTTTCTTATCAACCAGGCCGCCAAACACCTCATCATATTCAATTCCGTAACGTTTCTTAAAATTTTCGATAGCGTTTTTCACATAAGCAGGATCAGCTTTTCGTTCGTAATGAACGCCAATTGCTTCCACTCCCCTGTTTTTGTTTTGTTTATACCACGGCGCTAAAAACCCTGCTTCGTCAATACAGTTAGGGCACCAGGTACCAGTTATGGTTACTATAACCACTTTGTTTTTGTACCTGCTGTCTTTAAGCGATACCTTTTTTCCGTTTACATCGGGTAACGAAAAATCAAATGTGCTGTACCCATCTTTTAAGTAAGTTAATTTATAAGGATCGGGCAATGCAGCCGAAGCATTTTTAACCGCGGTAAAAGGCTGACCACTGGCAGTGCCGGTTAACTGGCCCGATGCATCAAATGAGCCTGTGTAATAAGCAGCTCCGCTGCCTATGAATGATGATAAATAGAACTTATTTCCCTGCACAACACCTTCCAGGTAACGCGAGTCGCCGGTTATGCTCATGAAAGTTGCGGTTAGCTTAGCACCTGTTTGTTTAAAAAGCCCAACTTTCTTTTCTTCCGTACCAGCTCTTGATTTGAAAACAACATCATAAGTACCGGATATGTCGCCTATAGGTTTTTCGCCATTATCAGCAAAGCGGTAATTTTGGCCAAATTCTGCATCAACAGGTGTTACACGTCCTGAAAGGTCTTTTTTACGCAATACACCGCTTAATTTTTTGCCATCAATTTTTAACGCCAGCTCGTTATCAAACTGGTCAAACGGAACAAATAACGAGTCGCCTTTTTGTGTTATGCGGCCGGTTTCAAAATGTTCATCGGCATTTAAAAGATATACTTTCGCAGTGGCGACTGTTTTGCCTTTAACTTCAAAATTGAAAGGCACATCAGTACCGTTTGCGTTATGAAATACGCCACGCCATTTGCCTTCGGGTACAAAAAATTGTGCCGATAAGGTTGCCGGTAAAAGAGCAGTTATGGCAAGTAAGAATAATGAATGTTTAATATTTATTGATCTCATTTTAAATTATTATTTTTTTGAGGTAAGAGGCGGGATCGAACCGCCGTAAAAGGGTTTGCAGTCCTCCACCTAACCGCTCGGTCATCTTACCTTGTATTTATATTTAAGTTTTATTATGCAGCAACAAGTTGGTAGATAGAAGCCAGTTTTTCTATAACATAAGCTATCTCCTGCGTTGTGTTGTATTTGCTGAATGAAAAGCGGACGGTATCTCTACCCGGATCAGTACCCAATGCTTTTAATACATGCGATTGCGATCCACTGGAACAGGCGCTCCCGCCCGAAACAGAAATTTTATACCCATCCAAACATCGCAGCAGGTCGGTACTTGAAGACGGCACACTTACGCTTAAAACAGTATATAAGCTCAAATCCGCATTAGCCGAATTACCGTTAAATTGTACACCCGGAATTACTTCAACTAAATTTCTAATAAGCTCATCTTTTAAGCTTTGAATATATTGGCTGTGGTCGTCAATATCATTGCAAGCTATTTCTAACGCTTTTGTTAGCCCAACTATCCCGGGGATATTCTCTGTGCCTGCACGTAGTTTAGCTTCCTGCCCTCCGCCATGAATTAATTGTGTTAGCTTAATCCCTTTGCGGCAATACAAAAACCCAACACCCTTTGGCCCGTGAAATTTATGTGCCGATGCAGCCAGGAAATGAACTTTCAATTTCTTAACATCATGACGATAATGGCCAATGGTTTGTACGGTGTCTGTATGAAAAAGAGCATTGTATTTTTCGCAGATGTTGCCAATCGCCTCAATATCGTTCAGGTTCCCTACTTCGTTATTGGCATGCATAACTGAAACTAAACTGCGCGGACTGGTTTGCAAAAGGTATTCTAAATGTGTCAGATCAAGCGTACCATTCTCATCATGTTTAATATAGCTTACCCAAATTTCACCATTAGTTTCAAGCGATTTCAATGTATTTAAAACTGCATGGTGCTCAAATGGTGTGGTAATTACGTGCCGAATACCCTCGCCCCTGACAGCAGAAAGAATAGCCATATTATCAGCCTCGGTGCCGCCTGATGTAAATATAATTTCTTCGGGATGCGCGTTTAATAAACCGGCAATTGCTGCCCTGCATTGCTCAATGGCTTGTTTGGCTTCGCGGCCATGCTCGTGGTGTGATGACGGGTTACCAAAGTGGTTTAATAAATACGGGGTCATTGCTTCAAATACTTCTTTGTCAAGCGGGGTTGTTGCGGCGTTATCCAGGTAAACTCTCATGATGTTATAAAAATTAGTTAATCCGTCTTTATTAACCTATACCAGAAAGCGCCGTTGGGATGCCGCTTAAACAAGTTGTAAAACTTGCTTTCTCTTATCTCTCTCCTTTGCAGGAGCAGGAATTAGCACCTTTTACCAATGGGTAATTAGTATAGGTTGCTAAGACTTCATCGGGCCATTCCCTCAGTCTTTCTGGATAAGTATAAAAAGAACAGTTGTTAAACAGCAACAAATGTATATAATATCTACCTAATTAGTAGAATTTATTTTAACTTTTTTATTTCTCCTAAAATTTATAGCTAAAATCAATGAACTTTTACCTGGTACCCATGTTGTACTAACACCAGAATTACATACAAAGGCAATGAAACAACTGGATTTTTTTGGAGAGATTGGAGAAAGTAAAGATCTGAATACTTCTATATTCGATTACCATCCCGGTTTATTTACTATTGCCGAAAGCGAGAATTATATACAGAAATTAATTAATGATGTATCCTGGAAACAGCGATCTGTACTGATGTATGGCAAGGAAGTTATCACGCCAAGGTTAACGGCTTGGTTCGGCGACCCTGATACCGATTATTCTATTAAAGGCGATGACTCCGTGCCGATGCCCTGGACTAAGGAATTATTGGAAATTAAGGCAAGGGTTGAAAGCTTATCTCATATAAAGTTTAACAGTGTATTATTGAATTACTACCGGGACGGAAACGATTCTGTGGACTGGCATAATGATGGCAACGGAGTTCCGGGTCGCGATATGTTTGTAGCTTCAGTAAGTTTTGGGCAGGAGCGCCAGTTTGATATCCGCAGTAAAACAGATCATTCCAGCAAATTTAGTGTGCTGCTTGAAAATGGATCGTATTTGTTAATGAAAGGTAATTTCCAGGATGATTGGGAACATAGGATAGCAAAATCAAAACAACCCATGCGTGCAAGGGTTAACTTAACATTCAGGATAATACTTGACAAGAAACAATAACTATGAAAGCAATAATTTTAAACGATTTCGGACCGGCAACTAACCTGCAATTGACTGACTTATCTATACCAACAATTACTAACGACGAAGTATTAATTAAAGTAAATTCCATCAGCATTAACCCGGTTGATATTAAAACACGTGAAGGTAAAGGCGCGGCAGGCGGTATTAAAGAACGGTCAATTATTTTAGGCTGGGATGTAGCAGGCGAAGTTACCGAAAGCAATTCTTCCCTTTTTTCAAAAGGCGACCAGGTTTTTGGGATGGTTAATTTCCCCGGGCATGGTAAGGCTTATGCCGAATATGTAGCGGCACCGGCATCGCAACTGGCACTAATACCTGTAAATACCGGCTTTGATGAGGCTGCAGCAGCAACTTTAGCGGCATTAACAGCATGGCAAAATTTAACCGAACATTATCATGTTAAAGAAGGCCAAAGGGTGTTGATACATGCAGGTTCGGGAGGTGTTGGTCATTACGCCATCCAAATGGCTAAACATTTGGGAGCTTACGTTATTGCAACTTCATCTTCCGATAATAAAAGATTTATACTAAGCTTAGGTGCTGATGAACATATTGATTATAAAGCAGTAAACTTTGAAGATGAGGTAAGTGACATTGATTTTGTATTAAACACTCAATCCAGCGATATTGGTGAGCGTTCAATAGGGGTGATTAAAAACGGCGGCACAATAATTAGCATCGCATCTGCAATTACAGATAGTATTAAAGAGAAGGCCCAGGCTAAATCCATCAAGGCATCGCAAACTATGGTTAAATCAAGCGGAAAGGATATGCAGGAAATAGCTGATCTATTGGAAAGCGGGAAAATTGTTTCGTGTGTTTCTACGGTTTTCGCGTTGGAGGATATACAAAAGGCTCATGAGCAAATAACAGCGGGGCATACTGTTGGAAAATTGATTGTGAAACCTTAATAAATCCGTCCGAATAAACATGTCATGGGTAACGACAGCAAAGCATGACTGCACAAAAAAATAAAGTGTTATCTTGCTTCGCGATTATCAAGCGAACAAGATAACACTTATGCCTGCTGCTTTTAAACAATTTACCTTATTACTATTTTTCTTAAGTATATTTCTTTTTGCCGGTTCCAATACAGCTTTAGCACAACGCCGCATACAGCGTTTTGACGATGATATTATGATCGATTTGGCCAATCATCGCACACCCCAACAGACCGGCATCCTCCTTTTTTTATCAAATACTTACCGCTATGGCGATATCGGCGTTCCGGCAGCGTTATTGGCCGGGGGCATTATCAATAATGATAAAGGCATGCGCGAAAACTCATTATATGTGGCAAGCAGTACCTTTGTATCTTATGGCTTAATGGCTATCATTAAAGGCGTTGTTAAACGCCGCAGGCCTTTTATACAAAACATTAATATAGTGCCGGTTTACAGGGCCGAAGGCTATTCATTCCCTTCAGGGCATGCTTCTTCTACCATCGCTACGGCTACGGCTTTATCCATTGCTTACCCAAAATGGTATGTAATAGCGCCTGCATTTTTATGGGCCGGTTCGGTAAGCTACTCACGTATGTATTTAGGCGAACACTACCCTACTGATGTAGCTGCGGGCGCGCTATTAGGTGCCGGGTCGGCAGTTTCCCTGTCATTTTTAAAAGGGAAATAACTTATCAGCTATTTCATTTACGTGTAAGAAGTTAACCATTATGATATGAGGCATCATATTTTTGGTAAATTTGTATAAATAACCTTAACGTATAGTGTTACTGCCGCAATTTTTGGATAATCCGTTCCAGGTAAAGCTTTCTTTTCATAAAGTAATTGAGAGGCTGGAGGAGTTTGCAGCAACCAATACCGGCTTTCGCGGCGATACAGCTAAAGACCTTTTAAAACGTGTTGCACAACATTCCGAATTAAACGACGGTATTACACACATCAACCAGGTTGCTGATAATGCCGGCCTGATCCATGAGCTGTTAGCTGATCTTTTCCCGGAAATATTAACAAAGAACGAGATCAAGGCGGTAAGCATTCCGTACCAGGGATTGGTTTTTAACCATACCGAGCGATTCAAAGAAATTTTAGCAAATGTTGGCGGTGAGTTTGAATTTAACATCCGCGATTTTGACGATCACCAGTTTTATGTTTTAAGCTGCTGCATTATCCTCAACCGGTTTTACGGTACTAACCTTGATTTTGCCAAACCGCTGTTTTATGATATCCCATCGGCAGAAGGTTATATGAAGCATTACCGCATTTTATATAATGCGGATTTTATGGAAATTATCCCTACCGATAGTGCTGTAAAACTAACCCAGGAAGATATTGACCTGTTGGTGAACAATTACAACAACCTGGATCTTTGGAAGCAAAAATTCCCTAAAGATGCCTGGATCATGAAGGGATTTACCATCATGACCTTATATGACGCTACGGTTGAAAACGCGGTATCCATTTTAAAAAGTAACTTAATTGGCGCAGCTGCCGAGCCTGATCTGCAAAAAAACCTGGCCGGCATTTTCCGCTCTATATTTCGCATACCAGACTTAGGCATAGGCTTCACTATGTTTAATATTGAAGAGCAAAAATTTAGTAAAACAGCCCTTGGTAAAAAGTTTAACAGCTATTTATTGCCTTACCTGCAAAGCGAGGATAGTAAAAAGCTGCTTTGCAATGGCTCATACGAATGTATTGTACAGGAGCATACTTATTTTGCGGTATCAGACGTAGCTGCATTGGCAATTGCCGACCCTGAAAACAACCTGGCTAAGCATTTCGCATCGCAAAATATCAAAAGCTTTATTTTGGCGCCCGTTGTTAAAAACGGGGTGTTGTTAGGTGTGTTAGAATTGGTTTCGCACCGAAGCAGGGAGCTGAACAGTGTTACCGCGCTGAAGCTAAAAAACGTGATGCCATTTATTACGGATTCGATAGATCGCCGCATTAATGAGCTGCAAAACATGATCAGGGCCGTAATACAGGAAAACTATACTACGTTGCATCCAAGCGTTTACTGGAAATTCAGGAACGAAGCACAGAATTATATAGTGGGCCTGCAATCCGGATTGATATATACGCCCAAAGAAATTATATTCCCCGAGGTTTACCCCTTATATGGACAGGTAGATATTAAAGATTCGTCCATTACCCGGAACCTGAGTGTTAAGGATGATCTGCTAAACCAGCTTAATCAGTTATTAAACATCCTCGAAAAATTAAACGATTATCCACCGATAGCCGCCGCGGCTCAAAATGTGTTAGACGTAAAAGGTTTTATTGATGAACTTTCTGCGGATGTTAAGGCGGATACCGAACAACATATTCAGCACTATTTAGAAACACATATTTACCCGCTTATTATTACGCCGAATGTTTATAATAAGGACCAGCAGGAAAGCATAGACCAGTATTTTAATAACCTTGATTCCCTCACCGGCGAGTTCCATTTTAACAGGCGCAATTATGAAAAAACGCTTTCGTTAGTTAATGATAAGCTGGTAAAGATATTAGACGCGCGGCAAGCGGAAATACAAACCTATTTTCCGCATTATTATGAGCGGTTTAAAACCGATGGCGTAGAACATAACCTGTATATAGGCAGAAGCATAGCGCAAAATAAAAAACTGGAGCAAGCCGACCTGCACCGTTTGCGTTTATGGGAGCTAATGGTGATTGCCGAAATGGAAATCGCCCACAACGAATTAAAACCGATACTTCCCTACCATTTAAATGTGGCTTCGCTGGTATTGGTTTTTGCTATGCCTATCTCTATCCGTTTCCGTATGGATGAAAAGCATTTTGATATTGACGGTGCTTATAATATCCGCTACGAGGTAATCAAAAAACGCATAGATAAAGCGCATATCAAAAATTCGCACGAGCGCATTACCCGCAAAGGCAAAATAACCATCATTTATTCCAATGCCGAGGAAGAGCAGGAATACATGCAATACATTCAAATTTTACAGAATGCAGGCATATTGGCTCCTGATCCCGAACATTTTAATGTAGAGGACCTGCAAGGCGTGTCAGGCCTTAAAGCTATCAGGGTTGGCGTATTGCATAATCAAAAACAGCGGGTGGAAGATATGTCCTACGATACCCTTTACCAACAATTAGCCTTATCTCCTACCGTTAGAATCTAAATCTCGCTGCATTTTGTTCGCATTTTGGTTGGTGTTGTCACCAACAACAGAACCATGCTTAATTGAAGATAATAGACGAGCACCGCTAATCCATAAAATGCACCAGCAACTCAAATTCATCAATACCAGTTTCATAAAATTTCGCAGATGAATATTTATAGTCTTCCGGATATTGAACTAATTTCCATTTGTCTTGCAAAGGGTTATTATGAATATAATCTATTTTTTGCTGGATTACAGCAGGACTCCATAAGTCAACAACGTAATGGTTTCTTTCCCAAAACTGAAATTCACGATCTGCTGCATTTACTTTAAAGTTTGACAGGCGAATATCCGCAGTATCTATTAATTTGAATTTTATTTGTTGCGCTGTAAACTTCAAAAAACGAAACTGTATTTTATCCGGTGTGAAGCCGTCTTGCACGTGCCATACAAGATGTATATGATTTGGCATTATTACAAATGCATAAACTACGATACTACCTTCGTTTTTAAGAAATAATATACTTTTGATGATAATATCCTTATACTCGTCGTCTTTTAAAATGTTTTTCCATTTTAAAATAGTTGCTGTAAAAAATTGAAGTCGATTATCGAAGTTAGTCGCTGACATAGTCTTAAATTACAGAATCTTCGGTTTGTTGGTGACAACACCAACAAAATGCGGACCACCAACAAAATGCGGCAGCGGGTGGAAGATATGTCCTACGATACCCTTTACCAACAATTAGCCCTGCCTGCGCCGGTTAAAATCTAAACCCTGCAGAAATATAAGGGTAAGCACCTTCTTTTGAAAAACCTACCACCGCCTGTACAATGATCAGCTGCGCCGGTAAAAAGTAAAAACCACCACCATAGCCATCATGCCATGCTGTCGAACTTTCGTTAGGCGACCATACCCTGCCAATATCATTAAAGCCAATAACACCCAATGTACCCGGCAACAGGTATGATGCAAAATCAAACAGCTTTAGCCTGAGTTCGATATTATCAAACACCATGCTTTTGCCTGTGAAACGGCCAATATAAAACCCGCGCAGGTTTTGATTGCCGCCTAACCTTAACTGGTTAAAATAAGCCGCGTTACCTAATGTGGTACCGCCGCCCACCCTGTTGGCTATAACTAATATTGAATCTTTATCCGGGTTGGTATAAAAACTAAACTCAGATTGAATTTGCCCGTAAGTATTTGAATTACTGTTCAATCCCTGCATACCTGTCAGGCTGGTAGTCCAGAAAATACCTTTATGTGGCATAACACCTTTATCGCGGGTATCAACTGCAACTGCCCCTACTACCCCGGCATAATATTCAGGACTAAATACATTTTCAGTTGGATGCTGCTGGTTGTAATCATTCAAATACCTGTCGGTATTATCATCTGCGTCGCCATTATAATATTGCGCGGCAACCCCGGCGCTAACAGTCCATTTATTGTAGATATGTTTTAACCTTACATCAGCATTAAGGTAATTGTACACGTTGCGGTAATAATGTATTTGCTTAGCGCCCTCATTAACAAACGTGGTGTTGTTACCTATACCAAAGAAATCGCTGGTATAATTAGGGCCTTTGTTCAGTACATTTATTACGAGATCATTATTAGCTACCGCTCTTTTGAAATCGCCGGTATAGTTAAGTAATAATGAGTTGGTACCGAACCCGTAATTAACCAATAAGCTTTGCCTGAAAGCATAAGGTGTTTTACCAAATCCCTGCTCCTGGAAAATAAAATCACCTATAAATTGAACGCCATAATCCTTATTGTAACTGGCCAAAAGCAATGGCTGTAGAAAATCATATTTAAAGCCAAGTCGATGAAAATTGGTTAATGATGTATCAGCTGTAATATTTATTCTTGCCTGGTTTGTTGCGGGCAATACCTGTTTTTGCTTTTTGCCTGGGATATCATAAATGTAGCGGTTGCCCCTGCTGGTGATATTACTGTCAATCATAAAGCTGTCCTTCGTATCGCCGCCAATCATCCGCACGGTAATAGGCGAGTTATCCTCTCCATGAAATGCGAATACATCCGGACCGCCCATGCCATATAATCTTACTTCACCGGTTACCGCCGGGTCAAAAGTACGGTCATATAAAACCTGCTCCAGCTTACCATCCTTTTTGATCTTATTTATTTTAACGCTCACCTTGCCGTCGGGCAGGTTGGTAATATCAAAATGCTCCCGTTTTTCGGATGTGGAAACAGTTACCATTTC
>Ga0207153_1079_pt1 | contig 20430 bp, 15 predicted proteins | sample Alteio_BWMinHeat_27_FD_153580 | JGI IMG/M metagenome (GOLD analysis project Ga0207153, IMG submission 153580) | Enriched cells from forest soil in Barre Woods Harvard Forest LTER site, Petersham, Massachusetts, United States -... | ecosystem: Environmental > Terrestrial > Soil > Temperate forest >...
ATAGGTCGCGAGCTGCGAGGCCAACCCTCCATTGTCGGCCAGGCCGCGAATCAGGTTGGCCTTGGCACGGGTCTTGATCATCTTGAGTTCGTCATCGCTGATGTCTTCCTTCTTCAGGCGCGCCACCTCGGCTTGTACGGCGTCGCTCATTTCTTTCGTGGTGTGGCCCGGCAGCGGGACCACCAGAAAGGCAAACAGATCGGGATACTTGGTGCCGGGATATCCGGTCACTCCCTGAGAGAATGCGGCAATCTTCTTGTCGCGCACTAACGATCGGTACAGGCGCGAAGTGCGGCCTTCGGACATGAGGTCGGCAATCGCGTCGTACACCGCGTCGTCTTTGCTGCGGTAGTTGGGACGATGATAACCCTCGATATAGATCGGCTGGCTCTTATCCAAGAGCACGACCTTGCGTTCGGAATTTTGCGGAGGCTCGGTCGTGGTGGGTTCCTCCGGCTTGGGACGGGAGGGCAGGCGCCCGAAGTATTTCTCCAGGATGGGCATCGCCTGCGCCGCTTTCACGTCGCCGGCGACGGCAATCACCATGTTAGACGCGACGTAGTATTTCTCGAAGAACGCGCGGGCATCGGTCGCAGAAAACGAATTGAGGTCCGCCATCCAGCCCACAGTCGGGCGGTGATAGGGATGCGCGGTAAAAGCTTCTTCGGTGAACTGTTCGAGCAGGCGGCCGAACGGGTTGCTGTCGGTGCGCAGGCGGCGCTCCTCAATGACCACATTGCGCTCTTTGTAGAATTCACGCAGCACCGGGTGCAGGAAGCGCTCGGACTCAAGATAGGCCCAAAGTTCGAGCCGGTTCTCGGGCAGCGAATAGTGATAAGCGGTCTCGTCGAAAGTAGTGAAGGCGTTGAGCCCCTCGCCGCCGTTCTGCTCGATGATCTTGCCGAATTCGTTGCCGACCACGTATTTGTCGGCCGCAGCCGTGGCGTCCTTCCAGGCTTTTTCCAGCTGCGGCAGCTTGGCTTCGTCGCGCCCTACAGCTTTGTCGCGCTCGGCAATGTAGGCCGCGTAGGCAGTTTCAACTTTGGCCAGAGCAACCTTTTCGGCAGCGTAGTCGGTGGTCCCGATTTTGTCGGTGCCTTTGAAGGCCATGTGCTCGAACATGTGCGCCAGACCGGTTGCGCCCATCGGGTCCTGCACCGAGCCGGCATCGACGAGAGTGAAGAACGAGAAGACCGGCGCTTCCGGGCGCTCGCAGATGAGAATGGTCAAACCATTGGGCAGCTTCTTGACCGTGATGCGCTTCTCGAAGGAGGCAACATCCTGTGCGCCCGCCAGCGCAGTGAGCAAAAGGAAGCAAGCACCGAGACGGATGCTGGAGCTTTTCATCGAACGCTTCATTGAACCTCCGGTTGAGGTGACACGTTAGGCGTAACCCACCAACTTGATTGGACGGACTAGCAGGGCAGACGTTTGACGGTACGTGGGGCGCAGGGAGTTTGTCAAACCGGAACCGCGTGGAAGGCCTTCGAACTCACTAGCAGAAGAGGAGAGGTCATCTTCGCCGCATTTTGCGCCGAGCCTCGTTTCAGGCACAATGCAGGCGGAGCAGACTCGATCAAGACATGGACTCCGCCGTCGAAATTCAGGGCCGTCACCTCAAGCTGTCGAATCTGGAGAAGGTGCTATATCCCGCTGCCGGTTTCACGAAAAAAGATGTCATCGACTATTACGTGCGCATTGCCCCCGCACTGATTCCGCATCTGGCGGGCCGTGCGTTAACGCGGAAACGCTATCCCGACGGCGTAGAAGGCGAGCCTTTCTTCGAGAAAAACGCGCCCATGCACAAGCCGGACTGGGTCAAGACCACTCCGGTCTGGAGCGGGCGCAATCGCCGCACGGTCCACTACATTCTGGCCGATGACCTGGCCACGCTGGTGTGGTTGGCGAATCTGGCGGCGCTTGAACTGCATCCCTCGCTGGCGCTGGCGACGGACATCACCTGTCCGACCGACATGGTGTTCGACCTCGATCCCGGCCCGCCGGCAAACATTGTGGAGTGCTGTCAGGTGGGGTTGTGGTTGCGCGAGATTTTCGAGAAATTCGAGCTGAAGAGTTTCCCAAAGACTTCCGGGTCGAAAGGTTTGCAGATTTACGTGCCCTTGAATACTCGCACGACCTACGATGCCACCAAACTTTTCGCGCACGCGCTGGCGCAATTATTGGAGCATGATCATCCGGCGCAAGTGCTCTCGGAGATGAGCAAGCAGGCCCGCACCGGCAAGGTCTTCGTGGACTGGAGCCAGAATGACGAGCACAAGACCACGGTAGCGGCGTATTCGCTGCGTGCGCGGGAGCGTCCCACGGTGTCTACTCCGGTAACGTGGGAGGAGGTAGAGAAGGCACTGAAGAAAAAAGACCCGAATCTGCTGGTGTTCGAAGCATCGAAAACCGTCGCACGTTTCGAAAAGGTGGGAGATTTGTTCGAGCCGCTGCTCGAGTTGAAGCAGCGACTGCCGGACTTGCGTAAGGTGCCGGCTGCGGCAGAGACAGAAAAGATAGAGATTGCCGCGCAAGCTGAGGAACCGAAACCCAAGGTGAAACCGCGATCTCGAACCAAGCGGAAATAGTGTGGCCCTAAGATCGGTGCGGGCGCTGTAGGAAGATGGAAGGATGAGCGAACTGTTTGCCGGAACATCGGGATGGGCGTATCCGAGCTGGAAGCCTGACTTTTATCCCGCCAAGCTGGCGCAGAAAAGATTTCTCAGCCACTACGCGACCCAGCTGAACACGGTCGAGGTGAATTTCACGTTCCGCCAGCTGGTGAAGGAGACGACCATCCAGAACTGGATGCAGGAAACGCCTCCGCACTTCCGCTTCGGCATCAAAGCGCACCAGGTGATCACGCACATAAAACGGCTCAAGGGGACGGAAGATTTTGTGCCGCGATTTCTGGCGACGATCGAGCCGCTGGCCGCAGCAGGCAAGCTGGGGCCGGTACTGTTTCAGCTTCCGCCGAATCTCAAAGCAGACGAGGGATTGTTGAAAGATTTTCTCGCGATGCTGCCGCGAACCGTGCCGGCTGCCTTCGAATTCCGCCACGCGTCGTGGTTTTCCGACGCGACCTGGGAGCTTCTGAAGTCAAACAACACCGCGCTCTGCATAGCCGAAACCGAGACCATGACCACTCCCGACATCGCGACTGCGGCGTTTGCCTACTACCGCTTTCGCAAGCCAAGCTATACAGGCGAAGAACGCCGGTCGATGATCGACCGCATTGGGCAGCACATGGCCGCAGGACGCAACGTGTTTGCCTACTTCAAGCATGAAGAAACGCCTGAGGGCGCCCTGTACGCCGTGGATTTGCTCCGCGAAGTGAGCGGCGCGGGAGGCAAGTGATGAGACCGGCTCGCTCGCGCACCCTGTTCATTACTCCTCTGCGCGTCCGATAACGCGCATACTCGAAATTCCGCTCTATGACTTCCGAGGCGAACGCGACGACCCTTTCTGCATTTCTCGACTATCTGCGAATCGAGAAAGGGTTGGCCCCGCTCTCCATCAGCGCGTACGCGACCGACATCTCACAATTCGCCGAGTTCCTCGGGAAACGAAAACGCGAACTGCTGACTGCCCGCCGCACGGATGTCAGGGAATTCCTGCAGCAGCTTTTTTCCCATCAAGTCGACGGACGCAGCGTTGGGCGGAAGCTTTCCGCGCTTCGTCATCTCTATCGCTTCCTGCTCCTCGACAAGAAGATCGAGCACGATCCCACGCTGAATATCGAATCGCCCAGGCAGTGGAAGGTGCTGCCCAAAGCGCTGGCGCGCGATGAGATCGAAGCAACGCTCGCCGCACCGGCCCAGCGCGTCTCGAAACGAGAAACAAAGGAGTCAGCTGCGCTGGCCGTTCGTGATCGGGCCATGCTCGAGGTTTTCTATGCGGGCGCGTTACGGGTTTCGGAGATGACCAATGCCAAGCTGGAAGACCTGAAGCTGGATGCGGGATACATGCTAGTCCGAGGCAAAGGCGACAAGGAGCGCGTGGTGCCTTTAGGCCGGTCGGCGCAGGACGCCCTGCGAGACTACCTGGCAAAAGCGCGGCCAATTCTGGCGCAGTTCCGCGCAGTAAGTGACCGTAAAACCCCACTTCGCGCAAAAACAGCGAGAAGTGGGGCACCCCATGCCGTTGTTGCTGGAAATTCACCCCTGCTATTCATCGCTCGCGGCGCCCGCAGGCTGACGCGGCAACGAATTTGGCAGATGGTGCGGGCGGCTTCGGCGGCCTCAGGCCGGCGCGCGTCGCCTCACATGCTGCGACATTCGTGCGCCACGCACATGGTCGAAAACGGAGCCGACCTGCGCACCGTGCAAACCATCCTCGGCCACTCCGACATTTCGACGACGCAGGTGTACACACATTTGGCGCTCGACCGGCTCAGGAGCGTGTACCAGAAACATCATCCGAGGGCGAAGGCGAGATGAATCAATTGCTGATTGTTGATTTTTGATTGTTGATTGAAATCGTGGTGTGGTCACTCGGGCTTCTTCAATCAACAATCAACAATCATCAATCAACAATGACCGGCCTAAAAAAACAAACCGTAGTCGCCCGCGCGGTCTCCGACTTCCTGCGCCACCTGCGTGAGCGCAATGCCTCGGTGCATACCATCAAAGCGTACCGCGGCGACCTCGCGAATTTTGACGCTTACGCCGGTTCTCGGGGATGGAAAGAAATCGATCACATCGCGATCCGCGGATTTTTGTCGCAGCTTTACGAAAAAGGCCTGAGCAAGACTTCCGTGGCGCGCTCACTGGCCGCCGTGCGTTCGCTGTATCGCTGGCTCGCGCAAGAGGGCGGCGTCGATCAGAACCCAGCCAGGCTAGTGTCGACGCCAAAGCTGCCCAAGAAACTGCCGCGCGTGCCCACCATCGAAGAGATGAACTCCATGTGCGACGGCCAAATGCCCGACGCTGCAGCCTTTCCCGAACGCGACCGGCTGATACTCGAACTGCTGTACGGGTGCGGCATCCGCAACTCGGAGTTAACCGGCATTAACGTCGACGATATTCGCTTCAGCGCCGAGGCCATCCTGATCCGCGGCAAAGGCAAGAAAGAGCGCTACGTCCCGTTCGGCGACGCGGTGAGGAACGCTCTTGCCGCGTACCTGCCAGTGCGGCAAGCAACGCTGGCCGAAGCGCACAAAAACACGCCGGCTCTGCTCATCAACCGACGCGGCGGACGCCTCACCACACGCAGCGTTGGCCGCATCATCAAGCGCATTGCTGTGGCCAAAGGCCTTTCCCCCGATGTTCACCCCCACACGCTGCGCCACGCCTTTGGCACGCACATGCTCGAAGAGGGAGCCGACCTGCGCGCCATTCAGGAGTTGCTCGGCCACGAACGCCTGGCCACAACGCAGCGCTACACCCAGCTTTCGATGAAGCACGTTCTGCAGGTGTACGATCAAACCCATCCGCGCGCGAAATAACCATCGATCACGACTCCTGTTTCTAAAGTTCTTCTAATTTCTCCATTACCAAGGATTCTGTTCTTTGGACGTGTGTCTCTGCCGGCACGGAAAGGCTATTCTTTCTCCACACGGAGGAATCGTCGTGCCGGTGCAATCAAAAGCAAGGGTAAATGTAGGAGAGCGGTTGGAGAGCGCGATCATCGAATTGCTTGCGCTACAGGAAGTGCTTTCCTCCGACGCAGTGGACGGACGCGTGTTGAAAGATTTTCGTGACGCGCTGAATCGGGTTCGAAATACCGCGTGGGCGGCGCAGAAATACATCTCGTCGCGCATGTTCGATGAAGGTCCCGCCGGTCTGAATTCATTTCTGGCAGGCGAGCGGGTGCGATGTACATTCCAGCTTTGCAGCTCCTTGAACGAAGATCTGCAAAACGAAGCGATTCATTTTCAGAAGGGACAGTTGTCTGAACTACAGAAGGCGGTTCACGGGCTCAATAAGCAGTTGCGGAACCGGTTGTAAAATTGCCGGCTACTTCCGCAATTCTTCCCACATCGCAACCACCCGCGCCTTCAATTCGGCGGTGAGTTTCTCATAGGCAGCTTCCGACGCCTCCGATGCAGGCGGCGGAGAAATCGGCTTGCCAAATACGATTTGCAGTGGCGCCAGCTTCTGCAAAAACTTCTTGCCGCGTGGCCACGCCTCGTAAAAGCCCTCGATGGCCACGGGAACGATCGGCACCTGCATGTGGATCGACAGAATCGCCGCGCCTTTTTTGAAGATGCGCGGTGTGCCGTCGATGGAGCGCTCTCCCTCAGGATAGAGAATCAACACGCGGCCATGCTTCAGCCCAAATGCCCCGGCCCGCATCGCAGGAACCAGATTCGCGTCAGGATCGAGAACCACCACACGCAACCAGCGCGCCAGTCGGCGCATGAATCCCTGACCGAAAATATCGCTGGTTCCCACCGCAAAGCTGTTCTCCACGATTTCGCGCGGCAAAACGCTGGCCATGATCACGGGGTCGAGGTAGCTCTGATGATTGGAAGACAGGATGAAAGGTCCGCGCGGCAGGTTCTCAAGCCCTGAAACGCGCAACTGAAATCGGTCACGCGCGATCATCTGGATGATGCGCGTCAGGGGATACCAGAAGACGCCGAAGGCGGGTTGCGGATCCTTCAGCGTCAGCACGTCGGGGTCGGTGGGCTCTTCCGCCAAAATTGACTGCCATCCCGCAAATGCGGCGCGCGGCGCGCCCTGACCGCTGGCTGCACTTTGCAGCACAGCGTCGAGCAGATCGCGAACCGTATAGATCTCGGCGAGTTGAGATTCTTCGACGTTGCCGCCGAGTTCCTCTTCGAGTTGGCTGAGCACCTCGACGCGCTGCATGGAATCGAGGCCGAGATCAAGTTCCAGACTCAGCGTGGGGCGCATTTGCGGCGGAGCGCCGCGCGCCGCCTCGCGCAGAATCGCTACACCTCGTTGAACCTCCGGGCGTTCCAGCCAGGCGATTTCCTCGGCAGTCAGAGCTTTTTCGGCGGGCACGTCCGCATCGTCTGTGAGCTTTTTCGCCTGATTCGCCTTGACCCGTTTCTCCACTTCAAAGCGCTTGATCTTGCGGGTGGTGGTGCGGGGCAGATCCTCCTGCCAGATTTCGTAGCTGCCGATGCGCTTGGTCGAGGCGATCTGCGGCGACAGCCCCTCGATGTCGAAGCGGATGACTTCTTTGGCGTTTACGATTTTCTTCTGCCGCAGCACGTCGAAGTTCGGGACGATCACGGCGTGCAGCCGATCGCCGCCTTCGCCGGGCTTGCCCTCCAGGCCCATCACCGCGATTTCTTTGATGAACGGAGATTTCAGATAGTGCGCCTCGATCTCCTCGGGATACACATTCTTGCCATTGCTGAGCACGATCACTTCTTTTTTGCGGCCGGTAAGAAACAGATTTCCCTGCGCGTCGAAATAGCCAAGGTCGCCGGTATAGAACCAGCCGTCGCGCAGCACCGCGGCTGTAGCGTCGGGGCGATTCCAGTATCCTTTCATGACCACAGCGCCGCGCAATGCGACCTCGCCGACCGCAGGACTGCCGTCTTCCTGCGGTTGCGCATCGACAATCTTGCCTTCAACACCCTTCATTGCCTTGCCCACCGAGCCGATCACATTGTGGTTCGGCAAATTTGCGTAGACAGCGGCGGTGGTCTCTGTCAGGCCATAAGCCTGCAACACGTCCAAGCCAAGGTCGTGGAAGTCTCGAGCAATCCCAGGGTCGAAGCGAGAACCGCCCGTGACCAGGTAGCGCATCTTTGGACCCAGCGTGTTGTGGACCTTACGAAACAGAAATGGCCCGACGTTGACGCCAACCGTGCGCAGCGCCCGGTTGCACGCGACCAGACCAGTGAAGATCTTCTTCGTCAGCGCGCCGCGTTTTTCAATCTCCTGAAAGATGCGCTCGTGAATCAGGTAGTAAAACTGAGGCACAATGGCAAATCCGGTAATGTTCCGCTCGCTCAGCGCGCGCAGCAGCTCGGTAGTGTTGAGCGTTTCCAGGTATACGACCCGCGAGCCCTTCACCAGCGGCAGCAGCAGGTTCGCCATCTGTGCGAGCACGTGAAACAGCGGCAGAACGCCGAGCAGGGCGTCGGAAGGACCGAGATCAACCCAGTTGAAGACTGCCTCAACTTCGCCAATAAAATTCGCGTGTGTCAGCATCACGCCCTTAGGGTCGGCAGTCGTACCGGAAGTGTAGATCAGCGAGGCGAGGTCATCATCTTTCGACGCAGAGGGTTTGAATTGCCCTGGTCCTGCCTCGAAGATGGCAGGGAGATTTGCCAACCAGCGCGGCTGTTGCGCGGACCCGGCAATGCGGTCGGGATCCATCAAGATAAGACCGAACCTCAACTCGACCGCAGCGGGTTGTATTACGGGCACATGCTTGGCATCACAGAACGCGGCCGAAGCGCCGCTATCTTTGAGCAACTTGAGGACCTGGTCATCATGCAAGGCGGTATCGAGCGGTACCACCACGCATCCCGCAGCGATGATTCCCAGGTAGGCCGCGACCCAGCGCGGATGGTTATCGGCCAGAATGGCGAGGCGCGCTCCAGGTTCGAAACCGTTTTCTGTGATCCACCGCGCGAGCGACTCAGCGTTTCGGCGAAGTTCGGCATAACTGCAGCTTTCTAAACGATCGCGGCGCTGGACTTCGAGCGCGACGTTGTTGGGCCAGCGCTCCGAACATTCCACAAAGCGGTCATAGAAAGTGGACATGGGTCGAGGGGAATATACACGAAAACGGAAGCCGAAGACGCTGGGTCAGCTTGTTGCACCACAGGCAAAACGCAAGTTCACACAAAGAGCAAGAACGCAGGTCAGGGTTGCTTCTGCTGCGTTGTGGTTGGCATCTGTGAATCGGTGACCGCCTTGCGAAATTTCTCCACAGCGGTTACTTGCGGCGCTTGCAGGCAGTTTTTCGCCACATAGCGCCACACCGGCGGCGCGTTCAGGGGATCGGAGATGCCTCCGCGGTAGACCGCGAACATGTCATCCGACGGGCCGATTTCGTTGCTCATGTGCGGACCACGGTCTTGCGGATCGAGGCTCGGATCGTTCTGCGGCGGGATTTGTCCGGTGTGCCCGCCGATACGGATAGTGGAATCGGTCCCTTGGGCCACTCCGGGGCGCTGATCGATCGGACCACCTTTTATCGTTGGACGCGTGATTTGGCCGCTGCCAGTGCGGACAGAGATGATCAGGTCTGACGGATCACCGTCCATCACCACGCGATAGAGTCCCCATTCCGTCAGGGCCTTCTCAACGTTTTCGCGGGCGGTCGAGTTGGCCGTCGGCTGGTTGAGAGGCTCTCCGGCCCCAGGCTCGATCACAACCAAAACCGTCTGCGCCCGTAGAATATCCTCAGGCAGCGCGGATTTGTTTTTGTCTTTATTTTTGTCCTTGGCGATGGCAGGAACGGCGAGCAAAGCCGAGAGAACGAGCAGCGAAGAGAGGCGTGCAGTCATGAGAGCCTCCAGCAATGCGGACCAGGCCATTATACTTAAGGGTAGCAGCGGTTCTCGAAGGACTCGTCTTGCATCGAATGTGCTAGGCTTCTAATTGGGGCATGTTGTGCCCTCTCAAGGACTTCCGGTTTGATCAACACACTGTTAGGCAAGGTTTTTGGCACCAAGAACGAGCGCGTCATCAAGGCGCTGATGCCGAAGGTGCAGGCCATCAACGCGCTCGAACCGGAGATGAAAAAGCTCTCCGACGCCGAACTGCGAGCCAAAACCGACGAATTCCGGCAACGCATTCAGGAGCACATGAGCCGTGTGGCCAAGTCTCCGCAACCGGAAGGAGCCGAACCCGATGCCGAGAACGATTCCGACTTCGACCGCCAGAAGCGAATTGCAAAAGAAGAGCACGACGCGTTGCAGGAAGCCCTGAACGAGATTCTGGTGGAAGCGTTCGCGGTGGTTCGCGAGGCGGGCTGGCGCGTGCTCAACATGCGGCACTTCGACGTGCAGCTGATCGGTGGCATGGTTCTGCACCAGGGCACGATTTCTGAAATGAAGACCGGCGAAGGCAAGACGCTGGTCGCGACACTCCCCGTCTATCTCAACGCGCTCAGCGGGCGCGGCGTGCACGTGGTCACGGTCAACGACTACCTGGCCAAGCGCGACTCGGAGTGGATGGGCAAGCTGTATCGTTTCCTTGGACTCACCGTGGGGGTGATCGTGCACGACCTCGACGATGAAGAACGCCGCGCAGCCTACGCGGCGGACGTGACCTACGGGACCAACAACGAGTTCGGCTTCGACTACCTGCGCGACAACATGAAGTTCGACATTCGCGATTGCGTGCAGCGCGGCCATAACTACGCCATCGTCGACGAAGTCGATTCCATTCTGATCGACGAAGCCCGCACGCCGCTGATTATTTCCGGCGCCAGCGAGGAATCGACCGACAAGTACTACAAAGTCAATCGCATCATTCCCAAGCTCGATAAAGGCGAAGAATTGTCGCCGCAGGAATTGCGCGACCTTCTCGAAGAGGACAAGATCGCGCCGGAGAAGCGGAGCGCGCTGATCGAGGAACTCAAGGCCACGGGCGACGATCCGCAGCGAAAGATTCTCACCGGCGACTACGTCGTCGACGAAAAGCACCGCAATATCACCGTCTCCGACGAAGGCTGGGAAAAGGTCGAAGGGCTGCTCGGCATTGGAAATATTGCGGACCCGGAGAACTGGCCGCTCAAGCACCACGTCGAAACGGCGATCAAGGCCCACGCGCTCTATCGCAAAGACGTGGAATACGTGATCAAAGACGGCGAGGTCATCATCGTCGACGAATTTACCGGACGCATGATGCCGGGCCGCCGCTGGTCCGACGGTTTGCATCAGGCGATCGAAGCCAAGGAAAACGTCAAGATCGAGCGCGAAAACCAGACGCTGGCGACCATCACCTTTCAGAATTACTTCCGCATGTTCAAGAAGCTGGCGGGCATGACCGGCACGGCGGAGACGGAAGCGACCGAGTTCGACAAGATTTACAAACTCGACGTCGTCGTGATTCCAACCAACAGAGCCATGCTGCGCGTCGAAAATCAGGACGTGATTTTCCGCACGGAGAAGGAAAAATACTTTGCCGTCGCCGACGAAATCCAACAGCTCGCCGCGAAAGGCCAGCCCGTGCTGGTGGGCACCACGTCGGTGGAAAAGTCCGAGCGGCTTTCCGATCTGCTCAAAAAGAAAGCTATCAAGCACGTGGTGCTGAACGCCAAGTTCCACGAGCGCGAAGCCGAATTCGTAGCCCAGGCCGGGCGCAAGGGCATGGTCACGATCGCGACCAACATGGCTGGCCGCGGCACCGACATTCTGCTGGGCGGCAATCCGGAATTCATGGCCAAGCAGGAGATGGTCAAGAAGGGAATCGCGCAGCAGTTGCGCGTGGCGCAGGGCAAAATCGAAGGCCCGCAGGAAGACGGCGAGTCCTCAATTTTCTATTACAACGGCAACGAATTCAGCGTACCAACCGGCAAGTGGACCGAAGCGTTGAGCCGCTACAAAGGCCAGACCGATCAGGAGCACGACGAGGTCGTTTCCGTCGGCGGCTTGCACATTCTGGGCACCGAACGCCACGAGTCGCGGCGCATCGACAACCAGCTGCGCGGGCGCGCCGGGCGCCAGGGCGATCCCGGATCGTCACGGTTTTATCTCGCTCTAGAAGACGACCTGATGCGCATCTTCATCCCCAAAGAGTGGGTATCGAAGATGCTGCAGCGCCTGGGCATGGAAGAGGGCGTGCCCATCGAATCGAAGATGATGACGCGCCGTGTTGAAACTGCGCAGAAGGCGGTCGAGGCGCAGCACTTCGAGTCGCGCAAACATCTGCTCGAGTACGACGACGTGATGAACAAGCAGCGCGAGGCCGTCTATGGTCTGCGGCGGCGCTTGCTCGAAGGCATGGATCAGAAAGATATGATCCTGGAGGATTATGTCTCAGCCATCCTCGGCGATCTGCTCGAACAATACTGCCCGGCCAAGGCGCACGTCGACGATTGGGACATCAAGGCTTTGAAAGACGCGATCTTCACGCGCTTCGGCGTCGATTTCATCGCCGAAGGAGTGAAAGCAGACACGCTGAATCGCGCGGAACTCGGCGATGCCATCTTCGAGAAACTCCGCGAACGCTACGAAGCGAAAGAGAAGCTCATCGGTCCGGACGCGATGCGCCATCACGAACGCATGATCATGCTGAGCGTGATCGACCAGCAGTGGAAAGATCACCTGCTCAGCATGGATCACCTGAAGGAAGGCATCGGGCTGCGCGGCTACGGCCAGCACGATCCGCTGGTCGAGTACAAGAAAGAATCGTTCGAGATGTTCGAAGCGATGATGCAGCGCTTCCAGGAAGACACGGTTCGTTATCTCTATCTGATGCAGATTCTGGAGCGTCCGCGCGAGGACGGGGCCGGAGGAGTTCCGCCGGGAAGTCCTCCGCCAACTGCACCAGCCGGCGGCGGACCGGACGCGGGAGTTCCCGCGACCAACGGGGGAGACGGTAATGGCCGGAAGCCTCCGCGCATGGTCTCAACTTCCGCCGATGAACTGGAAGAAGCCTTCATGCGCCGCAAGCGCCGCGAGCTGGAGCAAGCCCGCATGGCGGGCGCTGGCGACGCCCCCGCTGTACAGCAAGTCGTGCGCTCGCAGGAAAAAGTAGGACGCAACGATCCTTGTCCGTGCGGGTCAGGGAAGAAGTTTAAGAAGTGCCACGGGGCGTGACAAATTTGAACCGGGGATAGCTAGAACCGCGTGGAAATTCCTACCCAGTTGGGTTCTTTAATTCACTCCAATTTCACGCTGATCCCGGTAGTGGCTAACACATATTCGAACTCTTTGAACAGTTCTTTGCCGCATATTGGCTCACCGTTTGGGTCGCACGAAAGAACATTCCCGGTGCGCGGGTCTAACGCTACATGGCAGTTTTTAGGACCGAAACACTTCGCCATCCCATAGGTGCTCGTGACTGACACGGAATTGTTGTGTTCTTCGCAAGCCATTTGGATGATTAGTACCGTGTCCATTTTGCCATTGTCGCTCAGATCTCGAATCAACTCATGCCGCTGTGAGGTTGAGATAGCCTCTTTGAAAGAAGAAAACAAAACGGAGGCGAGTTTTCCATCACAGGTCGCTGCTTTGGTAAATGCGATAAATACGGGCCTGATACCCAGTGCTACCGGTTGGGCTTGTGGCTGGGCTTGATGTTGATCCTGAGGAACGCTCGGTAAGGAGTTCAATGAAGCTGTCTGCGCGGCCGGATGCGCCTCTTCCCATTTGCGAATGCGTTCCTGCACATCTGCAAGCTGAGCTGCTGTGAGCAGCGCTTCGGCTTTGTCGCGATAGTCCTTCACGAATCCCTGTTCGAGGGATGTCGCAGCAAGCGCTATCCAGAAATAGGCTTGTGCGTTGTCCTTTTGTACGCCCATACCATCGTGATAAGCCAGGCCGAGATTATACTGAGCCTTCGCAAGGCCTTGTTCTGCTGCCTTCTGCCACCACCGGGCAGCCTCGGCGGTATCCTTTTCGACTCCGTTTCCTAAGTTGTAGGCTTGTCCGAGGTTGTACTGGGCCGCTGCGGAGCCTTGGTCGGCTGCCTTGCGATACCAACGCAAAGCTTCGGCAGTGTCCTTCGCGATGCCTCCGCCATAGTAGTACGCGTTTCCAAGCCAGAACTCACCGTCGGTGTTGCCCCGTTCGGCGGACTTGCGCAGCCACTTGACTCCTTCCGCCTCGTCCTTCGGGACTCCAGCGCCCTGGAGATAGAACATTCCCAGGCTGAACTGGGAAGCTGCGTTGCCATTTTCGGCAGCCTTGGTGTGCCATCGCAGACTTTCAACCTCGTCTTTCTGAACGCCCACGCCCAAGCCATATGCGGTTCCAAGATTGCCTTCAGCCTCCACATTGCCTTGCTCGGCAGCTTTCTTCCACCAGCGCACTGCTTCGATTTCGTCCTTTGGAACGCCCTGACCCAAGTGATAAAGTCCCGCTAGGGCTGCCTGCCCATCTGCATTGCCTTGCTCGGCAGCTTTGGTGTACCAGCGTAGAGCTGCTGCGTAGTTCTTTGGAACTCCCGCGCCGACCTGATACGCACCTGCAAGATTGATCTGCGCCGATACGTCGCCATGCTCGGCAGCCTTCTCCCACCAATGCACAGCTTGCTCGTCATCCCTCGGCACCCCGTCACCTAGGTGATACGCCTTGGCAAGGGCCAATTGAGCTTGTACATCGCCGTCCTCAGCCTTGCTCTTGAGATCGCTAATGCTTTGTGCGTTCCCGAAAGGTGGTAACGCCAGCAAACAGAAAACAGCGCACACCAAGAAGATATGCCACCGTGCAGTGTGTATAGGGGTCTCTATTTTCATGCACAGCAGGTTACGCTTGAATTTGCAACAATTCCAGAATCGCCATCGTCAACAGGCTTTTCGCGCTCCCGCGCGCTCCTAGCGCACTCCCGCCGTGCCCTGCGGGCGAGCGCGCAGTGACAACGGTCTGCCTGTCTGCTTGAAAAATCGCCAAAGTTTTCCACAGGCGAGTTCGACAAGTCATTTGACTGCAACATCGGGCAGTTTCCTCGGTTGCACCATTTTTCGTGCAGCCGCCGCGTAAGTGGCTGGCGGAATAGGACTTTCTGATTAATGTACTTGTTGATAAAATATCGCGTAAGTCAATGTTAATGAACAACATAAATATTGAAGTTAAATCGGTTTAGCTTGCCCGTGCCGCGAGGCGAATCTGGCCTGTAGCTCGGCTTGATCAAGACCAAGAACACTCAACCGCCCGCCCTGAAATCGCAGCACGAGGCATCGTAATTTCCGACCGCATCACAAAATCATTCGTTCGCGTGCACTGCTTTGAACGTCATCTCTTCCGCCGAACTCTTCGTCGTCTCCCTCCACTCAGCGAAGAGCGTCGCGTAGTTCTTGGTGATGTAGTCGGCAGATTTTACGCCTAGCTTTTTCGCCGTCGCATCAATCCATCGGGGCGGGCCTTCGATCTCGCAGAAGTTTCCGATGGGCGTCTCGTCCATGACTACCTTCCCCTTGTCACCTTGCTTTTTCTCTTCAACCCACTCGGAGCGGAATTTTTCGTAGCGGAATGACGGCGAGTATCCCAGCGCGCGCAGAATCGCATCCATTTGCTTCCCATCAGCAACGCCCGTCTCCAGTTCGATCCGGCTGCTGTGCCGGGCGCGTTTGGCTCCGCTTTTGTGCGTCAGTGTCCACACCGACCCATATTTTCGCAGCCGCAGCAGTTCTTTGCGCTTGCGCAAGACTTGCGCCGGCAGATCGTAGAGAGTGTTCATCTCATGCGTTCGCGGTGTGACCAAACGGAATCCCGCACCGCGCAGCTTGCGGACAAGCACACGCAGATTCTCCACTCGAAATTTGATCTCGATCTCACGGGGCATGAAAGCAGTGTATTACGGCACGGATGCATCGGGGGACGGCGCGGCGATCAGCACAGAGGCCAAAGAACGCGGTTCCCACTTCACAGGTTCTACCGGTCCCACAACGATTCCCCACGACATGGCGCCAATCCAGGCAATCGCTGCCGTGATGAGGAACGGCCACACAAAGCTGCCAGTCCGGTCGACCAGAAATCCCGTGAGGACGGGCGCGATCCATCCCGCCATGTTGCCCACGAAGTTCTGCACGCCGGTCCAGCGTCCCGCCGCCTGAGGTCCCGAAAGGGTTTGCGTCACTGCCCAGGTGCTGCAGCAGGCGATCCCGAGAAACACTCCGGTCAGCGCGAGCATGGCGATGAAAACGGTGCCTTGCGTGACTGCGGTCAATACCAGGCAGACGCCGATGCCGAATCCCCCGCCGACCAGCGCGCTTTTGCGCACTTGCGTGGCCGTCGCGCCGGCCTTGATCCACCGGTCGGAGAGCTTCCCCACAACCATCGCTGCGAGCGCTGACATCAGAAACAGCAGACCGCCGTATTTTCCCACCTCAGCGAGTGAGAACCCGCGCTCGCGCTTTAGATACGAGGGCAGCCAGGTCACCAGGAAATAAAGGAAATAGTTGACGGAGAACTGCCCGATACAAGTTCCCCAGGCCGAGCGTTGTCGCAGGATGTCGATGACTCCGATCGATTGCGCGGAAGTTGCGACGGGTTGAAAAGTTCGGCGCGGCATCCATGCCAACCACGGAATAAGCCAGAGCAGGGCACCGAGCCCCAAAGCCAGAAAAAACGGACGCCAGCCAAATGCACCGACCACCGTTCCCCCCACCAGAATGCCCAGCGCGGGCCCGAGAGAAAGGCCGACCATCAGCATCGCGTTGGCAGACCCGCGGCGCACTTCACCAACGTAGGTCGACAGAATGTTGGAGCAGGAAGGGAAGACCACCGATTCCCCGAACCCTAAGCACACGCGAACTGCGATCAGGGCGGCAAAGCTGTGCAGCGTGCCGGTTACGGCGGTCGCGATCGACCAAATGAAAAATCCGGTGGCGAAGACCCACTTCACATCGAAATGATCGACCAGCCATCCTGCGGGGATTTGCATCAGCCCGTAAGTCCAGAAAAATGCGGCGAGCAGCGTCCCGAGCTGAGTGTTGGAGATGTGAAGTTCGTTCTGCAGCAACGGCGCCGCGATCGACAGGTTGCTGCGATCGATGTAGTTAATGAGAACGGAAAGCGCCATCAGGAAAACAACGCGGTCCATGCCTGGATGGGCCGGAGCGGAGAGAGACCGAATCGGTTCGTCGCCTTGCCCGGAGTGGATTTCGTTGCTGCGCAGAGGCGGTTACCACGGCAAAACCGCCCAATTGTATACCTCAGCCGCAAGACTCGCGGCAGCAATCGGATGCTATGATTTGGGCGTTCTGAATAGCCTGAGCAAGGAGCAAACCGTGAAAAATCTATTCGAACGGGAAACGGTGGATGAAGTTGTTTCGCGCGTCGATAGTCTGCAGCCTGCCTCCGCAAGGCAATGGGGCAAAATGGATGCGGCACAAATGATGGCGCATTGCTCGGCGGTGCTCGACATGGCGGCGGGCCGCCTGAATCTGCCGCGAATCTTTATAGGGAGAGTGATCGGTCCATTCGTCAAGCCGATCTTCACTAATGAGAAGCCGTTCTCGAAGAACAACCCCACCGACAAAAAACTGGTGTTCTTAGACCAGCGCGACTTTGCTCGGGAACAGGAACAACTAAAAGCTAAGCTGCGGCAGTTTTACGAGGACGGGGAAGCGCGATGCACCCAGCATCCCCATCCGTTCTTCGGCTCGTTCACGCCCCAAGAGTGGAGTCGGGGCATGTACAAACATCTGGACCATCACCTGAGGCAATTTGGAGCGTGAGTTCAATCCGTCTACCGATTAACTGAACGTGGGCAGCTTCACCAGATCATCTTTGGGCACCGACTCCAGCGGTTGGCCGGCCTTGCGCCAGGCGGTCAAGCCCCCAACGATCACGAACGTGTTGAATCCTTTTTCCCGCAGCAGATGCGCCACCCGGGCGCTGGTCGCTTCGCGCGCTCAAGTACAGTAGAGATAAATGTCCTTGTCTTTGGGCAGGTTTTGAATCTCGACCTCAAGGTTATTCGGCTCAATGCGAATCGAGCCGTGGATGCGCTCGCCTCCCTGGTCGTAGTAGCCGTGGCTGCGCACGTCGACGATCAATACCCGGGCCGCATCTTCCGAGGCCAGGCGCGCAGCGAGTTCCTGCACCTGAATTCGAGGCACAACATCGTACTTGCGGTACTTGCGAAACTGAGTGGCCCGATGGATGGCGTAGGCTACAAGCGCAATGATGAGTACAATTTCCATCGCTCGGCTGGCGGCATGGAAGCCCTTCAGCGTGGCCACCAGGAAATCGCGGGATAAGTATCCAACGGTCAGGTACGTTACCGAGTAAAACAGCGCGCCCAGGAAATCCAGGCGAAGAAACTGACCAAAACGCATCCTCATGCTGCCCGCCAGAGGCGCCGCCATCGTGTTGATGCCGGGAATGAACTTGGCGATGACCAGCGTGAGTTTGCCCCGCTTGTAAAAAGATTCGGCGGACCGAAGAATGCAAGTTTCCGGATTCATCGAGACCCGGCAGAGGAAGCCCAGCAAGGCCCATCCCGCCGACCGCCCCAGCCAGAACTGCACGCAGTCGCCAACCAGCAGGCCGGTCATCGCAGCCAACAAAACCGAAGGGCCCGCAAGTGTATGCGCCGCGACCCCCGCGCCGGCGGCCACCAGCGCAACCGCGGCCGGCAGAGGCAAACCGAGAGCTTCGGCCAGCAGCACGGCAAAGGTCAGGACATAGCCGTGGCGAGCCATCATTGCGAGCAGATCATTCATGGGACGTTTTCAGAGCTAACGAATTCGCGCGTCTTTGTTCAGAACACCTTTGTTCAGAACAGCTTTGATCAGACCACCTTTGATTCAGAACAGTGAAGAAGGGTTCAGTATAGCGAAGGCGAGTCTGGTCCGGTAGGGAAGGCTACTTCTCTCGTGCGACCACGAACTCGGGAGCCCACAGTAGAGCTCGCTTGATTTCGGAGTCTGGGAAGGTGCAGATTGCGGCGCACGCAGACTCTGCGTAGCGTGCGGCCCGCGCCGTGGCGGCTTCGAGCGACCCGTAACGCTGGAGAATCTCCAGAATCTGCGCGTGGGTTACTCCGTTGAACGCTCGCTCGCGCAGAATCGTCTCGACTTTTGCCCGCTCTTCGGGTGTGCAGCGTTCCAAGGCGTGGATTACGGCCATCGTGACCTTGCCCTCGCGCAAGTCGCTGGCCACCGGCTTGCCGAGCACATCCTCGGATGCGGTCAGATCGAGCACATCGTCGACGATCTGAAATGCCATGCCGAGGTCGTGGCCATATTTGCCCAGCGCGGCTTCCTGCGCCTCGGTGGCACCGCCGAGAATCGCGCCCAGCCGCATGCAGACGGAGAACAGGCACGCGGTCTTGCGGAAGATGAGGTCAAAGTGCTCTTCGAGCGTGATGAATCGGCCAAGTTTTTCAGTTTGCAGGAGCTCGCCCTCGACCATCTGTTGCGTGAGTTCGATCAGAGTGTCGAGAATGCGAAAATTCCGCTCCTGCACCGCGATCTTGAACGCCTGCATATAGAGCCAGTCGCCCGCCAGCACACATTTGGAGTTGCCCCACTGCGTATTGGCGGCGGGCCGGCCGCGGCGGGTCAGGGCTTCGTCGATGATGTCGTCGTGGACCAGGGTCGCCGTGTGAATGATCTCAACCACCGCACCCAGCCGCACCGCTCCTTGGCCTTCGTAGTTCAGGAGTTTCGCGGACAGCAGCAACAACGCCGGGCGGATGCGCTTGCCTCCGCCGGCCCGCAGATATTCTCCGATCTCCGTGATGGCCCGAACGCTCGAAACCGTGTCGCGGCCGAACTCGTTCTCCAGCGCGACCAAGTCGTGGCGGAGCAGATCGAAGACTTCTTTTCCGTTAATGGCGGCGGTGGCGCTCACTCAGAATCTTTCTCACCACGGAGGCACGGAGACACCGAGAACAACAACAAATACGGCAATCGGTTTCTTTTGAGCCTTGCCTCGTAGTTCTCCGTGACTCTGTGTCTCCGTGGTGAAATCAGTTGGTCCGGTAATTGGTAAATTGCACATCGATGCCAAAGTCTTTTCCGCGCAGCAGGGCGATAACCTCCTGCAGCGTGTCGCGATCCTTGCTCGAGACCCGCACCAGGTCGCCTTGAATCGAGCCCTGTGCTTTTTTCTTGGAATCCTTGATGGCCTTGACGATGTCGCGCGCCTTCTCGATTGGGATGCCCTGTTGCATCGTAATGCGGCGTTTGGCGGTGCCCCCTGCGGCGGGTTCCACGGCGCCATAAGCCAGGCCTTTCAAGGGCACGCCGCGCTTTACCAGCTTCTGCTGCAACACGTCGTTGACTGCCTTGAGCTTGTATTCGTCGGCTGAGTGCAGGACGACCCCGTCTTTATCGAGTTCGATATTCGACTTCGAATCCTTCAGATCGAAACGCGTGTGAATCTCCTTCAGCGCCTGCTGGATGGCGTTTGAGACCTCCTGCAGATCGATCTTGCTGACGACGTCGAAGCTGTTATCGGGCATACATTTCGAATCTTTCTGAAATCAATGGAATGTTGACTTGAGGTTAACAGAAAGGCGGGCTAGCGCGCAGGAACTTTGCTTTCATGGATTTCAGTCAATTTGAAAAAATTGTAAAAATTGCTGGCGGTTCGTTCGCCAATCTCGTCCGTCGACAACCCGCGCAACTCCCCAAGCCTCCGCGCGGTTTCTTTGACGTAAGCCGGTTCGTTGCGTTTGCCGCGATGCGGCACCGGCGCCAGGTACGGGCAGTCCGTCTCAATGAGCATGCGATCGAGCGGAACTTCCAGCGCTGCATCGCGAATCTGCAGCGCTTTGGAGTACGTGACATTGCCGGCGAACGAGATCATGAATCCCATATCGAGAGCGCGCTTGGCGTGCGGCCATGTGCCGGTGAAACAGTGCAGAATGC
>Ga0207153_1041_pt2 | contig 20336 bp, 15 predicted proteins | sample Alteio_BWMinHeat_27_FD_153580 | JGI IMG/M metagenome (GOLD analysis project Ga0207153, IMG submission 153580) | Enriched cells from forest soil in Barre Woods Harvard Forest LTER site, Petersham, Massachusetts, United States -... | ecosystem: Environmental > Terrestrial > Soil > Temperate forest >...
ATCCAGGATTTGAACGAAACCCTGTGTATCTGGAACTCCCTGAGGAATTTTTATGTGCTCATGGCGCTCTGCCATTTCGCCCCAAGTGGCGGTGTCGGCAAGGCCGTCAGATAGGCCAAACTCAGTGCGTAGCGACTCGTCCACTGATCGAACGATATATGAGACTATCGGGCGCGGAGTATAAAAGACGCCGCGCTGCATACGCTTCTTAGCGTCGTACTCCTTGAGGAAAAGCTCATAGAAGTGAATGACTGGATCTTCCAACGGATTCCTGTCGCCAAAGTCTTGAACGACGGCCTCCATTTTCGTGTCGTCGAGTAGTTGCACAACTTCACTAACACCCAGCTCATCAAAATCGATGCCTGGCCCCCCGGCCTTGCCTCGCCGCCCGCCAACTCTGAGAAACGTCTCCATCAGCTCGCGCAAGAACGGGTTGGTGCGCATGTGGGCAGCGAAATCGTCCGTCGTCTTCTTCTCCGGGTCGGCGATGCGCGCCGAGAGCAGGCCATAAGCGATGGTCTGCGCGTACATGTCTGCGAAGCCATCAGGGTCGAGGTCGTGGACGAGCGCCTCCTGAAATGCCTTCATCAGCTTGGTGAGCGGGCCGATCTCCGTTTCGATGGCAAGGGCCGCCTTGATGCGGTCACGGATGGCCCGCGCCAGGTCGGCCAGCCGGATAGACAGGTCGCGCGAAGTGGCGACAACCTCTTGATGACGGAGGTTGAACGCAGCTCGCCAGCTTGTTCGCCAAACCTCCGCGTTGGTGTCATCACGGGGCCAGGACAAGTGCTCCGTCAGCTCTTTGGCGATGGTATCGAGGTGCAGCGCCGTATCGAGATTGTCCCAACCTAATACCTTTAGGGTGGGCAGATCTTGGCCATCCGGGGCTTTTGAAAAGTGTGCAAAACTAATCTTGCGATCGTCACCCTCGCCATAGTTGGAGATGAAGAGCAGGTCATCCGCAGCCCATGCAGCGCGATCGGCGCTGTTGGCGGAAGCACGCCTCTTCAGCGCAACGGTGCTGAGGATGCGGCGCAAGGCGACCACCGGAAGATTCTTCGGCTCGAACTTGACGAAAAATATCCCCCAAGGTTGCCTCGGCGATAGCGGACGCAGGCGTTTAATTTCCTGGATCTTTGCCGCGTTCTTGGCGTCGATACCAAGTTCCTCCGGTGTGTACTCGAAGGTTAGCTCCTCGAAGTCGCCGCCATCGATTGGCCAGCCCATGCGATCACGCAGGTACCGGACCAGCTGGTCAAAGCGCTTTATGCCGGCGAGTTCGGTCCGGTGATCGGTCGGCATACTGCTCAGCCCTCGTTGAGTTCCATCCAGCACCTGAGCGCCGGCTTCACACCTACGGGGGCGTCTACCCGTTTAAGGTACGTGTTCTTGATGTGCTTTTCGATTTTGCCGCGGAGATCGACCAGAGTCTTTTCATCGGTCTTGCAATGCCGCGGCGTGTCCGCTTCGGAGCGAATGTTGGCGACGATCTCGCCTGGCTCTTCCAAAATTGTATTCCGGCCGAGGTCATACAAATACCAACGCGTTGTGCCTGCTTCATGGGTAAACTCGCCGGTCTCCTTGTCGAGGGCGGGCAGACCATAGCAAAAGAACACGCCGGTCGTGCCCTTTGCTGGCCGTTGCCTTCCGCTGAAAATCCCGCCGGGCAGTGCCCGAAGCCGATCTTGAAGTGTCGGGTCTGTCAAAAGCAGAGCTTGGTATTCAAGGTGCATGTCCTCGACCGCGGTTTTGGTGCCCTCATATGCGTGGTTGAACTCCTTGAGCGCATCGTAATCATCGTCCGGTCTCAGAAGCTTCTTTCCTTCGATCCCGAAAGTTTTGGAAATCAGAAGTGTTTTCTGAGTTACCTTGCGGTACAACGTCAGGATTGCGTTCAGTTCGTCAGGTGGCAGGAAGTTCCAGAAACTTACTTTGCCGCGCGATGAGGCCACCTCTGGATGATCGTTGACTAGGCGCTTCTCGACCTCTGGATTCATTCGCCGATCAACCCGGCCAATACGCTGCATCAGCCGCACAGGATTCCAGTGAATATCGTAGTTGATCATCCGGGATGCATCTTGAAGGTTCAAGCCTTCGGAAAGAACGTCCGTTGAGATCAACACCCGAATTTCTTCGCGGCCACCGTCAAGTAACATCTTGCTGGTGTGGGCATTGTAATAGGGTGAGAACCGCTGGATAACGTCCGCGCGATTTGTCTTGGTCGCGCTGTCAACCTGCGCTACTCCCTCAATGCCTGCTTTGTCCAATTGACGTTTCAAATAACGGGCGGTGTCGGCAAACTCCGTAAAAATAAGAATCTTTTGGCTCACTAGTTCTTTGGACTTTAGTAGTCGAATGAGTTTCTGCAGCTTGTCATCGTGCTTGGTTTCGAATTTTTTAGCCTCCTCGATGAACTGGACAATCTGGTCGAGATCTAGGACTGTCTCGTTCATCATCTCGGCAACGTTGTAATCCTTGCGATCGAGGGGTTCTACCGCATCGAGCATTTCCTGCGGCACGATGTCATCATCGGGGTCACCGTCGTCCTCCTCCCAAAATTCCAATTGCCGCGTTGCCGCGTATCCGAGAATATCCGCATTCTGAGATTTCCAGCGCTCCAGCCTCTTCTTTTCCGCATCTGTCTCACTGTGCACTTCAAGAAAGGCCAGCAGCTTTCGCAGAAGCCGATCGCACGAGAGTTCGAACGCTGCCACGGAACTTTCGAACCGCTTGAGAAAATTTGTTCGGATAAGTCCGACAACCTGCTCCTGACGTCCCTCTTCGAGGGGGTCTATGCTTTTGTCCGCGCCTTTGTACCAAGCGAGCGGGTAGTACATCGGCAGGGTGAACAACGGCTTGCTGCGGGTAAACGCCCTTTCAAACATCTCCAACAGGCGGCCGTAGGTCTTCCGGATGGAATATTCGGCGACCTGGGGAGCTTTTCGATCCGGGAAGACGGCGGCGTTATCCGTCTCACGCATCTGGCTCTCGCGAGCATAAGCCCTGCTCCGCTGCACCACGAGATTTTTGAAGATCTCGTCGGCAGCAAGAAAATCCTGTACCTCCGCAATATGCCCGGAGACATCCGCGACTTCGGGACCAACGGTCTTGCGCAATTGCTTTTCGATATTGTTAAAGTGTGATCGCAGGTTATTTACGCCGAGCGTTCGTGCGAAATAGGCTTCGTCGCGGCGAGTGAACAGCTCAGCCATATGCCGAAAATCGCTGATCCGATTATTGATCGGAGTGGCCGTAAGCATGAAGAGGCTCTTCGGCCGCACTGACGAGTCCAGAAGGTCGTAGAGCTGATAGTAGCGGGATGGAACGCCCTCCTCGTCGGTCGTCCTCCGGCTTCCAGGATTGCGAAAATGATGGGCCTCGTCGATGATCACAACGTCCGCCAGCTCCGCTATGCGACGAAATCGCTCCGGAAATTCGCCCTTTCGTCCCAGATCCGTGTGGCTGAATACCGCAAGATTGCTAAAGTCCGCATTTCCTCCGACACCACCAATATGCGGGAGGTATTCGCGGAGATGAGGCTCCCAAACAGCATCCTTCGCGGCCTTCGGCGCAAAGAGCACGACGCGTTTCCCTTCGTGCAGGACCAGGCGCTCGATCAGCATTAAACCAACAAAGGTCTTACCCAAACCAACGCCGTCACAAAGAAACGCGCCCGATTGTTGTCGCGCGATCTTCATCAACGCCCAATACGCCTCTTTCTGGTAGCGATCGATTTTTTGAAACATTTTCGAGCGGGTTTCATCCCACTCGGTCGCGGTCAATTCGTGCCCGCGGAAGAACTCCTGAAGCGCCTTTGTGTAAACATCGAACGGCGAATAAAGTCGGACATGGCGCGAAATCGCTTCGAAAATATGATCCGTGACGTCAGCAGCTTCAGCCCAATGAGCCTCAAACCATTCCTGAAGTTGGGTGACCTCACGCGCGCTCTGAATCTGGACATTCAGCTCGATATTCTTGGTCAAACCCGGCATCGTAAAATTGCTTGAGCCGACCAAGGCCTGCGAACCGATAACGTCAAGTTTCGCGTGCGTGATATATGTTTTCGCGTGAAATTTTTCGCGGTCGTAGACCCGGCATTCGATCTGCCGGGACTGAAGTGCCGCGATGATCGCCTCCACACCTCGGAGAAACGGATTTGGATCCTTGGTCGCCTCCAGGCTCTTGTCGAGTTCATCGACAGCCTTTTTGACCACGGCATCCAAAAACGCCTTTCGCGTCCGATGTGTGGTGTCGGCCCCCATAAGTATGCGGATCTTGTTGAGCGACTGCCATTTTCCGTCAAGCGCCAGGATGGTGCCGATGTCGAAATAGCCGGTAGCGATATCGAACCCTTTGGCTATTTCCGTCCACTCTTCGAGATACCGAAGTGCAGTCCAGCCCGAAACACTGTTGTCGACAATGAAGAGATCGCGGCCCTTTGGTCCCTCGTTCATGACCGTGCTCCCATTGTAGAGGCCGCTACGGCCTGACGCTTCAAGACCTCTGTCTCGAAAGCATCGAGGACCAGATCATAAGAACCCTCGTTTTTGCCAACCTTCTGCGGATCGGCGCGGAAGGCGTCGAGAATGACACGGTATTTTTTCACAATCGATTCCAAATGCTCGTCCAGGAAGCGAAACGGATCTTCTTTCCAGTGGACGTGACCGTTTGCGTCCTTTGCCATCAGTGCCTTCAACCCGTATACGAGCGGCATGATGAGCCCATCGGGATATGCGTAGTCGACCTCCACGTCAGTGAAATGGGCGCGCGGCCTCGACCGCATCTTGTCGGCCATCTTGACCACGGCAAGCCCACCAAAACGACCATCGCGATCCCCGTTGTAAGCTGCAGGGAAATCTCGATAAATCTTGTCGTAAAGTTCCGGAAGCTCGCCGGCGATCACGAACGCGCTATGCACGGCGGTGTTGTGGAGCTCATGTGTGTAGTCACCATCCGAAACATTGGAGACACGCTCGTCGCTCATCAGCGTATCGAAGTGCTTCGCAAGTTCGCCCTTGTTACGATACAGGTTTTGAGGCGGGATTTTAAACTCGACGGGCAGATCGATCACGGACAGCGGAATCCATGCGAGAGCGATCAGATCACGTACTTTTATTTCGCCACCATCGTTGGTTTTCCACTCAACGCGATTCGCAATCGATGGCTGCAAGGATTTCCGGAGATATTCATAAAACCCCTTTTTGTTCGCCTTGGTTTCCAACGTTAGCTCGACATTGTTGTTACGCGCGGCGCAAATATCGAGAAGGGAGCTGTTGAATTCGTCCACAGTGTCGCTGTTTGCGATATCGGCGGGCACAAGGACCTCGACCGGCACCAGAAAATCGAGCGGCCCGCTTTCGGATTCCTCGCCCGCAACCCGTTTCAGCTCTGTGATCTCCGCGCGATTTGCGGCCCAGGCTTCCTTGAGCTCCGCCCAACGCTTGATCTTTTTGAAAATTCGATCATCGCCGAGGGCACGCGCCAAAACGTAAGTTCCGATAGCCAGCATATTGTGCCCGCCATCCAGAATGCCCTCGATCTTGGTATTCTCGAAGCGGATTTCGTAGCGCTTGCGTTCCAGGGCGGTGTAGTTCGAAGCGCCAACGAGCACACCTTTAGTCTTGAACGGAAAAGTCTCCGGCGTCTCGCAAATGCTGTCGATGATATCAGCGGTTACTGCGCCGGCCTTGGCCTCGCGCGGGTTCGCTTCGAGATCTGCGGCATCAAATAGCTGCAGCATGTTCTTGGCCCTGACGAAGCCCACGATTCGGCGGACAGGGCCTTCGGTCTGCTCAGAGACCTGCTCAAAGCGAATAACGATTTTAGCGGGATTCATTTTCGGTTCTCCAAATGGAGAGACCGATTCTAGAGGCGGGTTCACGCATATGACGGTTCGATCGGGGCGCAAAATGCCCCAATAACCATCGCTATCCAGCGACACCACTACCAGAACCGTCTCGGGTTCTTCTTTCAGCTTCCGTCCGGAAGCTCAGTTAAATTGCACAATCGCCGGTTGAGAGTCAATAGTTTAGCGAGGCTTCGTTTTACGGTGCCGTGTTTTTTCAACGGTAGGCCGAATCCTTGCACGAAACCGCACTCGGCTGACCTTGGTGGCATCGTCATGTAAGGTGGGCTGCGTCTCGCCGACGTGATATCCTAAAAAGCTAAGCATGCCATACGGCCTCCATTCACAGCGCTTCAATCCCCGAGCTCCTGGAGACGCTGTTGTGGTAGGCCACGCGAACCATTTGTCGCGAGCGGCCAGAATTTGCCATGCGGACGAAATCTCATGGCGGAGCTTGAGGGACTTCTCTCAAAGCTTGTGGTCTGGTTTGGCGAGAACACGAAAGACGTTCTCTAACCGCCGGCGGGACCGATCGTCGTCGAGGCTGGTCGACGAAGATGTGATGAAGCCGGAATCGTTCATCGCCGGCTCCCTGCGTGGCGGCGACGGTACGCCTTGGACCGTTGATTACGGAATACCGTGACACAAGTGCGGTCGCTGCTCTGCAAGACGATGACACCTTGCAACCTGTCGGTCGGCACTCCCTCAGGCGTAATAGGTCCAAGTCGCTGTAGCTCTCTTCTTGAGATCCAGATTGAGGCGCACCCATTTCCACGGGGTGCCTCCATGTCGGCGTAACCGATGATCGCATTGATTTGGGCGGGTGTAATGCCTCGCTGCCTTCCGCGAATGATTGCGTGACGAGAAAACATTTTTGCACCTCCGAGGGTTCGATCAATTCGACGAGCAAATTAGTCCCCGACATCGAACGGCGCAGGCCCGCGTAATTGCCCCCAGGTACTGTTAAAGACTTCATGATTTCTTAATTGAAACAATATGATATGGATCATTACCTGGCTTAAATAGGCTTATCGGCTTGGTTAATGGCTCGCACTCGGAGACCGAGAAAGATAAGACCAGGCCGCCCGAACGAGCGCGGTGAAAGTAGTCTCGACTTCTTGGTGCGCGAACTCCCGCCTGGAACTACAAAGGAAGCAGCATATTTCGTGAATGCCCTAAGCGAGGCAGGCACCCGCTACGACCGCTATACCGCGCGAAGGAACGATTGGATTCGCTACGGTCCCCGGAGAAGCCGGCTTGAGAGTGTTGCGAAGTTGGCGAATGACTTGGCGTCTGTCTTATGCCAACTCGACATTTTGAGCTTAGATGACCTTGCGCTTCGAATCGATCCAAAGAAGGTTGAAGCGCTGGTCGGATCGTTGCTTTTCCTCAGTAAGGAGTCGGAGGATTTGGCCATGGAGATGCAAGACAAAGGCAAACCTCGCGAACTCGCTGAAGAGCGATGGATCTTTGAAATCGCCGACATCTATGAAAACGCCTTCGGTCAGCCTGCAAGCGTGTCAGGTTCAGGATCCGACGATGACGACGACGACCTGCCGAATCGCCGTGGCAAGTTCTACCGCTTGTTGGAAGTTAGCCGCCCCGCCTCATTTCCCCGGCACGGCAAGCTGAGCCTTCGACAGATCGACAGGATGCTCAAACGTCGAAGAAAACCTAACGAGGGGATTCCCGGCATTACCGTTGAGCGGTCTGGCGGCGCCGAACCGTAATAGGCAGGCCATTTTGGATTAGTGCAGGGTTTCGCCAGTTGCCGTGACGCGAGACCTAGCCCTAGAAGCAAACGCATTTCGCTCGATCGCGCCGGACGCTTTTTTCGACGATGGTCTTCGGACGCCCTGGGTCAGCCGGAGAGCTTTTGCTATGCGTTTTTTATTTTTTTTCGAAGCTGACTTTCAAATCAGGGAAAAGCACGCAGAAGTGAGGGTCCTATTCAGCTTGAATCAGTTGCGCGATGAACTGGTGCCAGACTGACACTGCGGGCTCTTGTTGCCACGGTCTTCAAACCCGACACAAAGCGTGATGAGAGAATTACCGACTTTTTTCTCAGGGCCGCTTTTATTTTTTTTAAACTAATTCTCAAATTGGCGCGGGTGTGAATGAGCTAGGGCACATACCCATTTGCGCAAGGTGCCCTCCCTTTCTGAAGGACCCCATAAATCGCTTGGCCGGGACGTAAATCGAATCTCGATGATGCTGAATTCTGAGCACTCACAATCGTAGTTGTTAACGACGATCGCAGGAAAATCGCTCGCGAAAGTTGTTCGAAGCAATGAATAGGTGCTCCGAGATTCCATAAAAACCGATCAGCGAACAGCAACGCCGATTGTTGAGACCGGCAGGATCCATGCCAGAGCCGGGTTGTCTCCCGGTCGTCCAAATCGCGAAATGACGCTAAACGGCGGGGTTGTCGACAACAACGATGAAAACCGCGAAGACAACGCCATGCTTGGCCAGTTCAGCAACGCCCAGCAAATCCGCAAACCCGCCGTGGTCTCAAAAGGCGGCATTGTCGCCGCGCAATCGCGCAAAGCAGCCGAAGTCGGCGCCGAGGTGCTTGGAGCAGGCGGGGACTGCGTGGATGCGGTGATCGCAACCACTTTCGCACTGGGCGTGCTGGAACCCTGGATGAGCGGCCTCGGCGGCGGTGGGGCGATGGTTCTCTACCGCGCGCGTGAAAACCGTTTTGAAGTGATCGGCATGCGAGCGCCCGGCAGCCTCCGTCCCGAGGATTATCCATTGGCAGGCGATGGTGCTGCTTCCGACATTTTCCCCTGGGCGCGCGCTAAGGACGATCGCAATCTTCATGGTCCCGGCTTGATCGCCGTGCCCGGAGTGGTAGCGGGCATGGAAGAAGCGCATCGCCGCCACGCGAAACTACCCTGGCAGGAATTACTGGGCCCCAGCGTCAATCTGACCGATCAAGGACTCTCCGTGGACTGGTGGACCACTCTAATGATTGCCAGCGCGGCAGCCGACCTGCGGCGTTACCCCGCGAGCGCGGCCGCCTATCTCGAGGACGGTCTGCCGCCGAATGCCCAATGGGGTATCAGGTCCTGTGTGCGCCTGCCTCAGGACGGGCTCAAGGCCACCCTGGCCCATCTGGCGGTGCGGGGACCACGCGATTTCTGCGAGGGCGATTTGGCGCGCAGCATTGCGGCCGATGTGCAGGCGGGGGGCGGTGCGCTGTCGGTCGACGATCTCGCTTCCTTCCGTGCTTATGTTCGCGAGCCGCTGGCAATTCCCTACCGCGGTGGCAAGGTTTACGCGACGCCGGAACTCACCTGCGGCCCGACCCTCGCGCATGCCTTGCGCCTACTCCAGGAGAATTTGCAGCCCAGGCGCGGCGGGCCCGATGCCAGCGCCTACACGGCCTATGCGAGGGCGCTGCAATCGGCATACTGGGAACGCCTGCAAGATATGGGGGATGCGGACGGCCGCCGCGCGCTGGGCGCCGAACATCTGGCGCCGGCCTGCACCACGCATTTTTCGGTTGTGGACCGTGAGGGCAACATGGCGGCGGTGACGCAGACCCTGTTGTCTTCGAAGAAGCTGGAAGATGACGAAGGTGTGAAGGGGTGCGGCCTGACCGTCATTATTGATTCACCGGGGGCGACTTGGCCGCCGCACTTGATATTGGACGTCAGGTTCGATCGGCATCACGCTTTGTAGTCGTTCCTGATGGAGGTCAGTGTTTGTCTGCCTGTATTTTTGTTCTCATGGCAGCTAGGTATGAAGATCCGTCTTTAAGCCTGAGCAAAGCGGTCGCATTCAGTAATGCTATTATTGGAATTCATTGGCCGGAGGTCCCCCAAGAAAATTTTGACAATCTTGCTCGGCTTGCAAACGCCAACCCCAACCTCGTCTTTCAATTTTTCGGGGGGAATATTGGACAAAGATAAATGGGTACGCGATTGAGACTACCGGCTCTACGTGGCCGTCAATCGCGCTGCTAAATTCCGCGTCGTTGCTGATTGTATTGGCGCGCCACGGCCGATGAAGATGGGCACTATTGCTACGCCGTGGTTCTGGGTTCGTAGCAGCGCCAAGGTCAAGGCCGAGTATGATGCGCTCGCTCCGGAGATCAAGACTGCCCGGGTTGCTCAGGGCTCGCCTGGGGGATATCTCACGGGCGCAGATCATCTGTTGCATCGAAAACGCTATTCAACCTCAGGCTTTTTTGGTATTCCGAAGCGACCCGCATCGTCGTTACCGAACGAGGTGTTCCGTGGCTCGAAAAATGAGCTGTATTGGGCTTGCGCGCTACCCTGCTAGCCTCATCAGCCTTCTACTATTCACCATCGTAGCGTTTGCGGCTGCGGAGTATGCTGCAGTTACGCGCTTCGTTAGCGACCCAGCCTTGGCGCCTCGCGATGTTGCGGTTTACAAGGAAGAAGTTCATCGAGTCGCCGGCGCGGCTTTTCTCACGGCTCGAAAGATCGGAAAAGCTCAAGTTTATGCTCCCGATACCGTTGAGACGATCGGCGGCGTGATCTTTCAAGAAACGGCTAAGCCCTCGCCGGGTCTTGCCGGACAGAAACTAGAACTCAAATATCGCCGCGATTTGCCCGACGGACAACGACTGCAAATTAAGATCGGCGATCGGACGTTTAAATCGGATCTGTTCGATTGGGCTTTGATACCGATCAGCAATTTCACCAATTCGCGGAACACGGCTGTAATCTCGTTACTCGCGAAGCCGCAATCGCAGGAGGAGCAAACGTTTTCAAATAATAGCGTTGGCAGGACCTTTTGGATTCAAATTCATCCAGATTTGAGGAACACACTCGTCGGGTTCAACGCCTTGTTGATAGACGCTATGCTTCTCGGCAGAGATCCAAGCAGCACAAGGAACTATACCGAGGGTCTCAAACCAAAAGTAGACGGCTGGAATACCACGCCTTTCAACAGCTCGGAGAGCGAAGCAGCATCTAAAAAAATAAGGCTGCTCCTTAATGCGAGTTTTACGTTTAGTTTCACGTACATCTTTACCGACCTGGGATCAGAATACACTTTCTCACCTGAGGGCGATTACCTCGTAGTGAAAGGACGACATCCGACATATCACTTTTTCACCGGGTCGTTTCCTGAGCCTATCAAGCCAGACACTGAGCTAACGGGTGCCTTCCTTGCCTTGACTGACCCCACCCGCGATGGCGGTGCGATGTTAAAATCACTAAACCCAGCAGTATTCGATACTGCAAATAAGACCGCGCAATGGGCGGCCTTCTTCCGTTATGTGAAGGCAAACCACCCAGCTAAGTGGAAAGCCTATTTCACTTCCCTTGATCAAGCTAAGGATGTTCTCGCGATTGAGACACCCGTCGCTTGGGTTCGCAAAGTAAATAGGGCCGAATAAAGTGGAATTTGGCTTCTTCCATTGCTTTTCCCGTAGGAGCTTGAACGCCAAAGATTACGGCAACGAGTTGGCCATACTTCAAAGTATTCTAGAGTGTGGCTTGTTGCTTGTCCCGGAGGAGCTAGAACTCGCTGGAGAGCGATTCGCAGGGGGGCGCTTGGGAAGCCCGATTCAGTTCCTCCAACGACGCCTTTCGCTGACTCTCTTAACAGAAGCCGAGCTTCCAGCGCACCGAGCCAAGTTCGGTCAGTTCGCAATTGAATTTGATCCGGAGAGCGGCCGAAGGCTTGGCGCCGTGCCGGTGATTTATCTACCCCAACCGAATGAGAATGGTGAATACCAAATGCTTGATGCGATCAGCGCAACTCTACTTTATCGATTGAGAGAAGTGTTTTTCGTGTTATCCGACCTGGGCACCTTGGAACGAAACGTTGAGCAGGCTGGCGGTACGGACCTCATAGAAATGTCCCCCAGCGTTCATAGAGACACGCGAACTGTTGAGGTTAAACCGCTCAGAGACATTCTCGAGACGCTTGGGGCCAATAAGCAGTCCTTTGAAGACCTCGCAGCCGCGTGTCAGGTTATATTTCATCTATTTTACCCGACCGACAAAAGACGATCGGAGATGGATTCGATGTCGCTGAATATGTTTTATTACCAGCAGAGGGAATGGCGTATAATTAGCGACATTTTCGTTGGCGCAGATCGACGCGAGCGAATTCTCAGTGACTCTGAAAAAAGCGATTTATGCGCGCGAGACAGCTTTTTTTCTGAGCCCATCGAAACGACAGACCCTCATACAAACCGGACCCTTACTCAACGACGGGCAGACCTCTGTCGATTGCTTGAACGCGTCGACGGGCGGCTGCCATGTGAGTTCATTCGAAGAATTTGGGCACCACCCGAGGTGCGATCGCAGGTCGAAGAGATGCTCCGCAACACTGCTTGCGCAGCGGATTTGGTGGTTGATCGCTAGCAACGAGTGCCACCCGCATTGGAGATGTGATGACCATTTCACCCGGAACATGGACGTGGCTTGAAATCGCGAAGCTCGTCGTCTCGCTAACTGGCCCAATAATCGTGCTGGTCTTGGGTTTGTGGGTCAAAAAATTCGTCGATCGGATCGATCAAAGACGATGGGCCAACCAAAGCACCATCACGTGGCGGCTATCAGTGTTCGAGCGGCTCGCGCCCAAGCTTAACCTGCTTCTTTCTACCTTTACCTATGTCGGGCGATGGAAAGACCTTCAACCGCCCGACATTATCGGACTCAAGCGGGACTTGGACGAGATCATTTTCACTTACAATTTCCTATGGTCTCAGACATTTCGGTCCAACTACAACGAGCTTATGGCGGCCTGTTACGAGCTAAACCAAGGCCCTGGAAAAGACGCCAAAATAATGGCCAACGTAGAGATGTTTAGACACGCGCACGCAAATTGGGATCCTCGCTGGGACAGCCTTTTCGTTTCGGCAGATGAGCGCACAAGGCGGATCGACATTCGTCGATTGGCAGAGGCTGCGCTCAGGGCAGCTGTGCTCGATCTCGGGCTAGATCTACCACAAGCCACACTCGACGGTCCTGGAAAATCGAACCTGCGAGCGGACCGTACTGAACGTGCGGCGACACAATGATATTCGATCACATTTAGCAACGTTCGTCGATTCTCGTGTACGTATTCTGTGGAGGCTCACCTTGTCGTCGATCGCTTCGACCGGCATTGCTGCAGCGTATCCGCCGTTTGATCCGGCTGCCACCCTCGAAGTCAGATGGAGACAATGCATTAGTTGCTTGCATTCTGCGCTCGAAATAGCTCGGAAAACATATCGTCATACTCGTCTTGAAACAGTCGTTTCGCAGGGAACGATTCCGGATAACTCTTGGGTATATTATATATTCTCGCAATAATTCGGTTCACGCTTGTGCCGACCTTGGAGCACCTATGCTGCCCGCATCCGCCGTCAATCGCAATCGATGTTGACGATTCGGATGCGCGAACTCATCGAGAACTCGTCTAAGAGCTTTTGGGTAGCTTGCAGCCACTTAGCTGGAACGTAGACCGCCTCGACAAGTTCCCTAACTGGCTGTTCTCCGATGGCCCGTATAACAGTGCAGGCATCGACCCTTCGAATTCGGCTGTGGCGTAGAGAAATGACTTCATTAAAAAAATGCGGATTGCTCCACAGCACCGTCTCCCTTTCTTGCGAAGTGAGAGACAGATCAACTTCGCTACCGTCCAGCACAAGACCGGAAAGGATACGCCATTCACGCTGGAAATAGTAATAGAACGGATTTCGGACGAGCTCGACGGAGTCACGAAACTCGTCCGTCGGATAGAAAAGGGACGAAAGAGCCTGTAAGGCCGCGGCGAACTCATCGACGCTATTAGGCCCGACAATCAGCTCGAGCAGCGTCTGAAGAGTGCGATTGTTAATTTCGACTTCCCCGGCCCCATTTCTACCTCTTATTTTGATTAAGTCGGACGAGCTATGCTGGCCGATAGTCCTCTGCAGTTCTATTATGCGGTCACAAACCTGATGCAGCTCAGCAATTCGATACGAAAAAAAGTAGCCCAATTTGTCTAGGCCGGCTTCAGATTCGTCCGATGTCGCTTGCGGTAGATACATCACCGGCATAGCACCTAGACGCCTTGCCGCCAGCGGCGAGAACTCTAGAGACACTGGCCCGAAGTACCTGCAATGCTCCGACAGCCGCTCAGCCGGTAACATGGTCAAGCTCGATCTACGTTGCACGTTTACTATTTTGTCTCTCTCATCACCCGGATCACGTAATTCTGGGGGATAATTTACAATCTCCGGTACAAGTAAGAGCCCGCATTGGAGAACGGATCGGAGAATCTTCAGACTAGAATCGGGCGTCCTGAGCTTCCTATCGCGCGGAAACGAGTGGAAGAAGCTTTCTCCAGACATTTTAGGGCTCCCAGCCTCGGGGGGTTTCCATCGATGGTTCTGGAGACTCGAGCGATACGCTCTTCGCCAGAGCTCCCCATTTCTCAGTATCCGTGGCCTTTAAGTTCCGCAGAAGAGCTGCGAGTTGAAATGCCTTACGATCGAGCTCGTAAATCTTAGGATTTAGGTCTTGAAATATCTTGCTGGTTCTAACCATTTCGGTGAGCTTGTTGTCGGGCTCGCTCGTTTGCTTTTCTTCATCGAGCAATAGAAAGGCATAGTAGGGCTCTCCGGTCATCTCCAAGCGATGTTCCTTCATCGAAAAAGTAAACTTCACATCAACATCCGTGAAGATGTAGGTATTCCAATCGCCCCCCGCGAGTTGATCCGCAATTCGGTCGACGGCTTCCGAACTCTTGGCCTCGTCGAAATTGGCTAAATCCGAATATCCAGGAATTGGCTCGGAAAAGCTTTCAGTTACGCTCCTTATGTTGCTAGGCTCTCCACCGACCAACATTGCATCTGTGAATATGAAGTTGTTGCCGAGTACCGTATCTCGAAAAGCAGGATGGATCTCAATAAACATCGTCCGCGAGAAGAACGACGAAGACTTTTTCTCTACCTCGTTCTTGGGCTTTCCCAATAGGGACATCGCGGCGGTGTATGGAGAGTCTACAAACCGAATTAACGGGATCATCTCCCAGTCGGGCGCCAGGATCTCGCCGGTCTCGTCGCCGATCTTAATCTTAAACCTATGTCCGTCGTGGGCGGTATGGTCGTACGATATGCTGAGCTTTCCCGAGGATGGCTCAGGCTGCGCGACTGCTTGAAGTATCACGCCGCCAACACGAGAGGCCACGGCAAAGCTAAAAACCTGTTCTTTCCCGATCGCTGCAACTAAAAGCGATTGCTGTTCGGCAAAGCCCCGCTCCTTCGCATACACAAACCCAAAGTCGGCAGCATTCTTTATGGAAACCTTCGATGCCGCGAACGCGACCGCAATCGCCACAATGAGCAAGCAAACCGAAGTCGGAACGGCGCGAAGTAGGCTCTTCAACGCTCTCATGAAAGCCTCCCAACCTAGAATTGAATATTAATTATAGTTCGACTTTTGATCAACCAATAGTTTAGGATCGCCGAGATAGTCGAACCTACAGCTTCAATTATCAGTTTAAAAGGGCCTTTGCAGTTTCGGTTTGGCAGATAGTGGCTCAGTATTCTGGAGTAAAACATGGACCAGCTTCGCAGGTCTGCCCGGCCGCATGTTCCATAGCCTTTCGTTGACGAACTTGAGGCACCAAGATGTTTGGCTCCGAAACCCTTATAATATCGGGATTAGCGCTCTCATTTCTCGGCTTCTTTCTAGCTCCGCTATGGCTGAATCGAGGTGAGCTTCCGCCGGGAGAAAGCCAGAATAAGTGTGTCAAGCACATCACTGATCCCAGCAACGACCCGCGGCTGATACCGCGGCCAGACGACGCTATTAAAATCATCCGACTGACTAATTCGGGGGAATTTGTAGACAGATGCGAGCTCACAAATGCCCTTTATGAATTGAATTGGGATAGAGAAAGGCCAAAGAATTCGTTCGGCGCCATAACAAAAGCCGAAGCTCAAAGGCTCCCCAAGCTCACAGTTTTGTACGTTCACGGATGGAAACACGATGCTAACCCTGACGACACCGATCTTAAAAATTTTTCACAACTGATAACGGATCTACGCGAGCGGCACAAAAATCAGAAGTATGTTGTCGGCATTTACTTGGGATGGAACGCAAGCGCTGGGCTTCCGGGAATTCTTGAAAACATATCCTTCTGGGTCAAGAAAAGTAATGCCGACCGGATCGCACAAAGCGCGGTCGTGACTAAGGTTGTAAGCGCGATTGGATCCATTAGCCAAAGTGCGCCAGAGCGCCTCGATCAGTTTATCGCCATCGGCCATAGCTTTGGAGCCCGCATTCTTTTTTCGGCTACGGCCCAGTCTCTCGTTTATGAGACGGAACGTGCTCACCCGGGCTTTCCTGGGGGTGAATATCAATTAGTAGAGGGATCGGCTGATGCAATCATATTGCTGAACCCCGCGTTTGAAGCTTCTCGATACACCGCGATAGACGATATCACTCGCAAAGACGAGCGCTTCAAAGCTTCACAACCACCATTGCTTATCTCCGTATCCACTGACAATGATTGGGCAACCAAGCGAGCGTTCCCAATAGGTCAATGGCTTGGTTTATCGAGATCGCAGCGCGAGTTGAGTACCCTTGGGAATTACGGGCCTTATTTCACACATACCTTAGCACCGGCGGCGAACGGCAGTGCTTCCGCTTCCGACGAGGCGCACATGACCGAAGAGTTCACTGCTGCGGGTCTGTTCCTCACCCGGTTAAGTCGAGGGGCGGCGCGGCGTGTTGTGCAGGCTAACAATCCTTTCATCGTGGCCCGCACGACGAAAGTTGTAATTGATGGCCACAACGGAATTTGGGCACAGAATTTCAGGATTTGGCTAGCGGAGCTAATTGCTGCGATCGAAAGACGTAACGAGCAAAAAGTAACGTCTCTTGATTTGAACCAGGGGAAGCCGACCCCGACTGCATGAAGAGAAGAACGCTGCCGCTGCGAATATGCACTGCTCACTATCACTAGTCGCCAAGTCTAGCTGTCATGCGCGACCAACGCGAGTGTTGCCGGTAAGCTACATGGCGAACGTTCTGTCGTTCCCGAGCGCGAATCTGCTTGCATAACGTGAAATATCATCACCACACTCCCTAACGAGTTAGGGGGGTGAGTGCGATGCGTAGCCCAGGGGTGCTTGCTCGTTGTGTAGCGCTGGCGATGCTGGTGTCCGGCTGTGACACCACAGATTCGCAATACTTTCGCTATGGCGTGGGAACTAATCTTTACTCGGCCGACATCGCGCAAACGACCCAATTTCAAGACCTTTACCTGACTGAACTTTGCCGGCAGGCACTTCCATTTGTTTCGACTTCGGACGCTGAGTGCCTCAATACCATGCCGGGCCTCAACGGCTGGAATCTGATCGTCAAGGCCGGGATGAATGACGTTGATCGACGTTGCGATGCCTACCTCGCATGGCTCGACGACAGGAAGCGTACAAACCAAGCGGTTCTAAAGGAGCTCGCCGATCTCACGGTCGCCAGCCAGGGCATCATGGGTGTGACCGGCGTGGGCGCAGCCCCGATTGCGATTGCAGGTCTGGCATTTGGATTCGCGGCCAACACGTTCACAAATATCAACTCGCGCTTGCTCCTGGAAATTGACAAGACCACCGTGCAAACACTGGTACTACGCCGCCGCGACGATTTTCGCCTCGATATTGCAAAAAAAACCATCGTAGATAGGCCTACTGCCGTTCATGCGTTGCGACTGTATCTGACCATCTGCACGCCGTTTGCGATCGAAACGGATATTAACTCGACGGTCACTGTCTTTCAGCAAGTTGGTCCTGGCGGGCTCGATAGAATGGGGCCGCTCATCAATCCCGAAACGGTTGCTCCGACTATCATCCGTACGGCGACGGAACCGCTTCCGCCCGTGCAGAAGAAGCCGATTATCGTTTCGCCGACCCGCCTGAACGTTTTCGAGCAAACGTTGACCCAAAAGGAAATTGATCAACTCCAGAAAGCCGTTTGCGTGACGCCGACAGGCGATTTGGGACCGCTTGGCTCGGAAACCCGCACCAAGATCAAAGCTGCACTCAAGGCATCCGATGAGCTGCTGACCGACAGAAAAGCAATACTTCTCCGCAGAATGCTGAGGGCCGGGACCTGCAGCCCCAGCTAAAACGCTCTCGCAGTCTCGCACAATGTAACCAGGGACGATTTCCATGGCCATCACACTCACGGATTTTGCCGAAGAATGTGTCCATCAGGGGCTACGCTTCGGTGTACATCCTCACTATCTCGTCGGGGTCGCGCAACTTCGCTCGAGCATCTCCGAAGTAGTCGTTGGCGACAGGATAGGGCCGTTTCGGCTGACCCAAAGCGAATGGGATGCGAACTCCTCGGATCAGGAATTCGGCATCACAGACTTCGTTCCGGACGACATTAAAGCTTGGGATATGCAATGTTGCATTTACGCCTTGATGACTTTGCGTGCACAGAACCAGTGTGTCGTTCAACTTGGCCGTCTGCCCAGCGCCGTTGAACTTTACCAAGCGCAATGGCCAGACGATCCCGTCCAACTTCCCACCGACCTTCAGAACGCGCTGGATACTACAAGTAACTTGATGGTTCCCGCCTTCGCGGCGGTGATTGACGCGCCTCCCAAGACCCCACAGACAATAGGTGCCAATGACGTTCCGGTCAGTCCGACTCCCGATGTCAACAAGTCTGTCCCTCCAACAGGTACCGAGACTTTCGCTGCGAAGGCGCCGCGCGTTATGGAGAAACTGATCTCCGATTTCGGCCTGAAGGATTTCCAGGCCGCCGGCATTTTGGGAAATATCGGCGAGGAATGCGATGGCTTCCGCGAAATGCAGGAAAGAAGGCCGCTGGTTCCCGGCTCGAAGGGAGGCTTTGGCTGGGCGCAATGGACCGGACCCCGCCGCACTCAGTTCGAATTGTTCTGCGGCACGAGTGGATTATCGGCGTTCTCGGACGCCGCCAACTACGGGTTTCTGAAGCTGGAGTTGAACACGACCCAGGCGATGGCCCTTGGCGCCGTGCAGAAGGCGGCAAACCTCTCGAAGGCTGTTCGCTCCTTCGAGGCCGGATTCGAACGAGCCAAGCCTGGCCTGGAACATTTTGATCGTCGCGATGACTGGGCCAATATGGCGCTCGAAAGCTTCAGAGCAAGCTCGGACTCTCGGGTACCGCCAGCGGTTGCAAAGATACTTGACCCTGACCTCATGCATCGCGTCATCGCCACGGCTAACGCTGGAAACGCGACTTTCTGGGTGATTGATCAGTTTTCCGACGAAGGCGGTCAAGCTCTGGTCAAGCAGGAGAGCGGACAGGATCCGGTCATTCTTGCTACCGACACATCCATATTTCCGCTGAAGCCTGGCCTCGTCATTCCTTCAGTCGCCGTACAACTCTCCGCGAGTTTTGATAGCAGGGCAACGGCTCCCTCGGCGATCGAGATGCCACCGGTCGCGAATGACGAAGTGAACACCCGAATATTCGCCAAAGCCAAGCAATGCGACGAAACCCTTGTGACCCGCAACGAGCCGAATACAAACCATGGTCGCTTGGCTTGCGCTTTTGCCGTTAACGAGGTGGTTCGTCGCGCTGTCGGCAAGCCCATTGGGGGAGGATTGAGTACTGCCGGGATGGGCGAAATTCTCGCTAGCACTCAGATCGCGCTCCCCGAGGTCCAAATTAACTCCGGGATGATCGTCATTTCGCCAACCCATGGTGGAAATGTCGGGCATGTCGGGATCATAGGCGAGGTCAAAAATCCGATTTCTGCAACTGTAATCTACTCCAACAGTTCAAATCGCGGTGTTTTCTCGCACGCCTTCACACTCGGCAAGTGGAAGGCCTTCTACCGAGACCACAAAGGGCTTCCAATATTCTTTTACGCTCTCAAGCTGTAAGGGCAGCTTGCCAAACGCTGAGCCACCGCAAGCCGGCTGACGACCTTGATTGCTGTTGGAAAACTTGTTGCCAACGCCGTAAACGTCCTAAACGAGGTGCTTAAGGGAGCGTCGATTGCCGAGATTGGCAACGTCTCATCAGTCGGCAACGACGTTCCAATTAATCAAGAGCGCGCCAGACCTTCCGGGGTGCCTCTTACGGTCGCTGACGATCGTGATGAAAATGAAAAGACGATTCTAGATTTCATTGTAAAAAATCTTGATCCCGCGACGGGGGGAAAGCTCATCGCGGCACTCGGCGTATCGAAGAGTGTGAATAAGCACCGAAGGGGGACCCCGGGCTACGTGAGGGCCAACCTGTTGATCTGATTCGTGAACTTGGCAGACAACCGGGGTCCCGATCGGCGCCGATCGGGACCCCACCCCGAACGAATTTCCTCATGCTACATCAAAGCACTGCGGTCATCTGAGTTGGGGTCCCGCTTCGGTGCTTATTCACAACTGTTTCTGCTTTCCCAAGATTGTCGCGCGCGGTGGTCATCAATCGCGAGATAGTTCTCGCGGAAGGAACTTTTTGGAGTTGTTGATTGGTCGCCAAGTCTAGCTGTCATGCGCGACCAACGCGAGTGTTGCCGGTAAGCTACATGG
>Ga0207153_1080_pt1 | contig 20292 bp, 17 predicted proteins | sample Alteio_BWMinHeat_27_FD_153580 | JGI IMG/M metagenome (GOLD analysis project Ga0207153, IMG submission 153580) | Enriched cells from forest soil in Barre Woods Harvard Forest LTER site, Petersham, Massachusetts, United States -... | ecosystem: Environmental > Terrestrial > Soil > Temperate forest >...
TTGAACTGGGTTATTTTGAAATTGCCGACGCGGATAACCTGCATCCGGCTAATGAACATACAAAAAACGTTATTGCGTTGGTGGCAGCAAAAGTTGGCAACACCCGGTTGATAGATAATATGATCATTAAGTAATCATACCGGGAACGAGCTGTATTTTTCCTCCCCCGAAAAAGCTGCTTTCCCCAAAGTATATATTCTGAACAGGATAATAATAAGCGCGGGTACCCCTATCCAATGCGCATGCCATGAGTTTTTGATATTGCCATGCAGCAACCATGAAATAGAATGGCCTAAACCGCAGCCCGGGCACCAGCCAATACCCATTAACTTTAACGGGCATAGCGAATATTGCCCGACGGTTGACGGATCGGTGATTGCCAGCGCGATCAGCGCTGACACCCAAAAAAAGAAGCTCAAAATATTTTCTGAAAAACGTTCTAATCAACCTTGTTTGATTTGTTGGTGAGTGCTAAAGATACGCCAAAAGCGAATAATACACCAACCAATAAAGCGCCAAACATACGGCCCGAAAAATCTCTTAAAATATGGCCCGGCGCAACATAGTTAACATACAGGATAAACCCGAAGATAGATATTATACCGCCCACCAGTAAAATCTTAAAGCTTTGTATCAATGCTTCTAAAAAAGCCCATCTGCCCGCCGCAGTCGGTAGCACGGTAGCTTCTTATACCAAAGTATAAGCCGATAAGCGGGATAAGTATAGAAATGTATTCAATAGGTGTGGCCTGGTCGTCAACATTACTGTAGCCAAGCGAGCGCATAAAAAACAACCACGCGGCGCTTAATATGCCAATAATGATACCGTAAATTAATGCATTTTTTCATTTTAATATATTTAGGTTAAATACTGTTGTGTCTTCCTGGTAATTGAATTATCATAAAAAGTAATTAAAGCTACATATTGTTTGCATTATTGGCACAAATATTCATTGTCAACACGTCCCTGCTGTTTAAGGAGCCTATTTTTACTATATTTGCAACAGTTTGAACATCCGTGATATTTTAGATAAGTATAAGGCTGACGAACGGGTAAAAGCGCTGGCAACGGCGTTAAATGCATCTAAAAACCCCAGGATACAGCTACGTGGTTTAGTCGGATCGAGTGATGCGGCTATGGCGGTAGCTTTGTACTTTTTGCAACACAAGCACCAGGTATTTATCCTGCCCGAACGCGAGGAAGCCGGCTATTTCCAGGCCGACCTGGAAAACCTTACAGGTAAGGAAGTATTGCTTTTCCCATCATCATACCGCAAGCCGTTTGAGTTTACCCAACCTGATAGCAGCAATGTTTTGGCCCGTGCCGAGGTGTTGAATGAGTTGAATCACGCTTCGGAATTTGGGCAACTGATAGTTACCTACCCCGAAGCATTGGCCGAAAAGGTAATAGACCGTGCATCCCTCGAAAAAAACACGTTAGAAATTGCCGTTACCAATAAGCTCAGCATTGATTTTATCAACGAGTTTTTGGTTGATTATGATTTTGACAGGGTTGATTTTGTTTATGAGCCGGGGCAGTTTTCTATTCGTGGCGGGATAGTGGATATATTTTCATTTTCACATGAGCTGCCTTATCGCGTAGAGTTTTTTGGCGATATGGTAGAGTCTATCCGTACGTTCGAGATTGAGAGCCAGCTATCTGTTGAGCAAGTTAAAAGTATCACCATTGTGCCCAATGTGCAATCTAAATTTTTAACGGAAAGTAATATATCTCTCTTAGAATACATCGACCCAGGCACGCAGATCTGGATAAAGGACGTTCAGTTCACTTTTGATATCATACAAAGCGGGTTTAAAAAAGCTAACCAGTTATGGAAAGCATTATCTGCCGAAGATAAAAATCAAAACCCTGATTGGATAGATCCTAAATTTGGCTTTACCGATGAAAAGCTCATAGCAGATCAATTACATGATTTCCCGGTAATTGAATTTGGCAAGCAGTTTTTTTATACACCGGATACCAGCATCAATTTTGATATGCGCCCGCAGCCGTCTTTTAACAAAGACTTTAGCCTGCTGATCCATAACTTTAAAAACAACGAAGCCGAAAAAATAGAGAACTATATCCTCACCGATTCGGCACGGCAGGTAGAGCGGTTGTATGCCATATTGGAGGATCTGGATAAAACCGCCAAATTCACCCCGATAAGCGTTTCCATCCGCGAAGGATTTATTGATAAGGAACAGAAACTGGCTTGTTATACCGATCACCAGATATTTGACCGTTATTATAAATATAAGCTTAAAAAAGGCTACCAACGTTCGCAGGCCATTACGTTAAAGGAGTTGCGCGAATTAAAGCCCGGCGATTACGTAACGCATATTGACCATGGTATAGGTAAATATGCCGGGCTGGAAAAAGTGGAAGTAAGCGGCAAAATGCAGGAGATGATCCGCCTGGTGTATGCGGACAATGATTTGCTGTATGTAAATATCAATTCACTAAACCGCATCTCTAAATACAGCGGAAAAGAGGGTGCAGTTCCCCGGATGAATAAGCTGGGTACCGATACCTGGGAAAAGCTAAAAAAAACCACAAAAAAAAAAGTTAAGGACATTGCCCGCGACCTGATCAAACTTTACGCGGTGCGTAAGGCGCAACAGGGTAACCCGTTCTCGCCGGATAGCTATTTGCAAACCGAGTTAGAGGCTTCCTTTATTTATGAAGATACCCCTGACCAGGAAAAAGCCACACTGGATTTCAAGAAGGACATGGAATCACCGCACCCTATGGACCGGTTGATTTGCGGGGACGTGGGTTTTGGTAAAACAGAAGTAGCTATTCGTGCCGCATTTAAAGCGGTTGCCGATAGTAAACAAGTTGCCATATTAGTACCTACAACCATTTTGGCGGCACAACATTATAAAACCTTTAGCGACCGTTTGAAAGGCTTCCCCTGCAATATTGATTATGTGAATCGCTTTAAATCAAGCAAGCAGATAAAGGAAACCCTTGAGAAATTAAAAGAAGGAAAGGTTGATATTATCATCGGCACACATCGACTGGTAAGCAAGGATGTAAAGTTCAAAGATCTTGGCCTGATGATAATTGACGAAGAGCAGAAGTTTGGCGTTTCTACCAAAGAGAAGCTGAAACAAATGCGCGCCAATGTGGACACGCTGACGTTAACGGCTACGCCAATTCCGCGTACATTGCACTTCTCGTTAATGGGTGCGAGAGATTTATCAATTATTTCTACTCCGCCACCCAACCGCCAGCCGGTAGTTACCGAATTGCATGTATTTAATGACACATTGATAAAAGATGCCGTTGAGTTTGAAATTGATCGCGGCGGGCAAATATTTTTCATCCATAACCGGGTGAATGATCTGCCGCAACTGGGTGGAATGATCCATACACTGGTACCGAAGGCAAGGGTTGGTATTGCGCATGGACAATTAGAAGGCGATGCGCTGGAAGATGTAATGTTGAAATTCGTTAACCACGAATATGATGTGTTGGTTGCCACGACAATTATCGAGGCTGGTTTGGATATCCCGAATGCCAATACCATCATCATTAACCACGCCCATATGTTTGGTTTGAGCGATCTGCACCAGATGCGTGGACGTGTAGGGCGAAGCAACAAGAAAGCGTATTGCTATTTGTTAAGTCCGCCGCTTTCTACCTTAACTAATGAGGCACGCAAACGGTTAAGCGCTATTGAGGAGTTTTCTGACCTGGGCAGCGGCTTTAATGTTGCTATGCGCGATCTGGATATCCGCGGTAGCGGTAACTTGTTGGGTGCCGAACAAAGCGGCTTCATTGCCGAGATCGGCTTTGAGATGTACCATAAAATATTGGACGAAGCTATACAGGAGCTAAAGGAAGACGAATTTAAAGGCGTGTTTACCGAAGATAAGCCGCGGCCGTTTATCAGCTTTACGCAGATAGATACCGATTTAGAGATACTGATACCAAACGAGTACGTGACCAGTTTATCTGAGCGGTATAACTTATATGCCGAATTAGCCAAACTGGAAAACGAAACCGAGCTTAGCGCGTTTCAACAACAACTGCATGATCGCTTTGGCCCGATACCACCACAGGTAGCCGACCTGCTAAACACCATGCGGCTGCAATGGTTGGGTAAAACAATCGGTTTTGAAAAGATCTCGTTAAAAAAAGGCGTGCTACGCGGATATTTCATTGCCAATCAGCAAAGTAAATACTTTGAAACCGATCAGTTTAAAAATGTGCTCGGTTTCCTGCAAGCCAACCCGCGCCGTACTAATTTAAAGGAAGTTAAAAACACGCTGCGTTTAAGTATTGATGGTGTGCAAACCATTGACGAAGCGGTAGAGTTGTTGACTGAAATTGCCGGAGCAGTTAGCGCATGATCTGCTGAGGCAGACAAATTATTTTTAATAACTTCCGGCTGACCGGTTATTACTTTATACCATTCATATTTCCCAAAGATGCCCGCCGCATCAGGTTGTAAACCGCCAACGGTGTAGTGGGCAACCAGGCCCAAAAAAGCCAGGCCAGCAAACAGGCCAAAAACATTCATAAAGACTAATGTCTTTCTCCCGGAAAGATTTCGCGATGTGGTTATAAATTGATCTGGTAGCATGATATTATCAGTTATATTAAATTTCCAATAATACCGGGTATGCCAAATGGAAGCCAAAAACATAATTGGGTTATAATCAGTAAAATATGATGATTTGTCTGTGAGGTAGCTGTTCGGATTTGATACAGTTGGGCGTTCGGTTTTGATGGAATGATTGCCGTTGTCTGTGTCTTCACACAACTATATGATATTCTACAAGTTTATCAGAGATTCATGTTTTTTATATGCGCTATTAGTTTTGTTTCAACACTTTCTTCCTGGCTGTAAAACTCTTTGTCCGCTTCATTTAAAAGATCGTCGTATTTCTCATCCCAATCCGTGATGATATCGTTTCGAGCATCAATATCGGCAGGTACTTTTCCATTAGGAAATAATTGATTAAACTCTCTTATCAAATTTGAAGTCGCGAAACACCCGAGGTAGTCCAAGTCTTCAATTACCTCTGTAACAAAATCAGCCCCGGAATTATAATAGTAACTAACTAAGCCCCCATTGTCAACACTATCAATTAATGATTGTATTGTAAACCAAACCCTTTCCTGTTTAGTCAATGACGAAAAGTCGTCAAACGCTTTATCGACTATTTTTTCCCAATCATCTTGAAAATCGAGGAGCGTTTTGTTGGATTTATTTCCCATTGCTGATATGTTTTAAATTAAAAATAAAATCGAACAAGACTCACACCATTAATTCATAAATATCCTTTAAATTCCTGCCCAATTCCTTGTAATCCAGCCCATAACCCACCACAAACTTGTTTTCTATTTCAAAAGCCACATGCTTTAGCTCATCTATTTTATGTTCTAACGCATCAGGTTTTAGCAACAGGGCGCATACGGTTATAGATGCTGGCTTACGTACTTCCAGTTTGGCTATCAAATAGTTTAGGGTATTGCCGGTATCTACAATATCTTCTACCACAATAATATGGCGGCCTTCAATATGAACACTCAAATCATACTCATCTTTGATAACGCGCGTGCTGCTGGTACCACCGTGATACGATGATAGCTTAGTAAAAGCCGTTTCGCAGGGAATATTGATTTCTTTAATCAAATCGGCCATAAACATAAAGCAGCCATTAAGTACGCCAACAAAAACAGGCGTTTTATCAGCATAGCTTTCGTTTAATTCTTTGGCGATAACCTTTATCCTGCTTTGTATGGCATCGTAAGTAATTAACGGCTTAAATTCAAGGTCGGCTATTTTCATGTGACTAATTTAGGATTATTCTGCCAAATACCTAAAGAGCGTTGTCAGCCTGAGCCCGTCGAAGGCGAGCGGGCAAAGGCCATTGCACACATGTTTCGACTTGCTCAGCATGACAGCCCGCCTTTTAACAATTAACCTTATCTTTGCCGTTCATGACAGACTACCAGCTCTATACCTTATCCAATGGTATCCGGATAATGCTTAAACAAACTGCTTCGCCAATAACGCATTGCTGTTTTGTGGTAAATGCGGGCTCGCGCGATGAGGCGGAACAAAAGGATGGGCTGGCACATTTCATTGAGCATTTATTGTTTAAGGAAACCGAACGCCGCAGCACCAACCAGATATTGAACCGCCTGGAAATGGTAGGAGCAGATCTGAATGCCTACACCACCAAAGAATATACCTGCATACACGCCTCGCTGCTTAACCAGCATTTGGAGCGCGCGATAGATCTGTTTGAAGACATTATTTTCCATTCCACCTTCCCGGAAGAAGAAATGGAAAAAGAGCGCGGGGTAATATTGGATGAGATCGCATCTTACGAGGACCAGCCCGAAGAAGCTATACAGGATGATTTTGAAGCGCTGTTGTTTAAAGGACACCCGATAGGCAATAATATTTTAGGCACACCGGAATCTGTAGGACGATTAAATACTGCGGACATCCGCAAGTTTATTACGGCAAACTACAATACATCCGAAATGATTTTCGCTGTTTTTGGCGATTATGCGTTGAACAAGATCACCAAACTGGCTGATAAATATTTTGGTGATATTCCGGCGAATAACAATATTAAACATCGGATCACTCCAGGCATAAGCTCATTTACAAAGCAAATAGTTACTAAACCAATTTCGCAAACACATTGCGTTATAGGTAACCGGGCCTATCCATCGCTGCATCCGCAAAAAAACGGGTTATTATTACTTAACAACTTATTGGGTGCCGGCGGCATGAGCAGTCGATTAAACTTGGAGATCCGCGAAAAGCATGGCATTGCCTATACTATTGAATCAAGCTATGTGCCGCTAACTGATACTGGCATTTTCTCCATTTATTTTGGTACTGATAGCGAAAAGGCCGATAAAGCCGCTCGCCTGGTACATAAGGAACTGAGAAAGCTGCGCGACAATAAATTAGGTACTTTACAATTGCACCAAACCAAGCAAAAATTTATCGGGCAAATTGCTCTTGCCGAAGAAAACCGGATGAGCCTGATCATATCCATGGCAAAAAGCCTGATGGATTTTGGTTATGTAGATACGCTTGAACAGATCTTCGCTAAAATTAATGCTGTAACCGCCGAGCAGTTACTGGAAATTAGTAACGAGATATTTGATGAAAAGCAAATGATAACGCTATTGTTTGAACCAAAGGACTAACTCAAAACGGACCTTATTGGGCGCAATTCAAATTGCCCGCCTCACGAGGCGTTCCTATGGAACGCTTCGGATCGGATTGTTTATTTATGCTACCAACCAAACGTCCCGATGGGACGATTCAGTCAGTAAACTCGTCCCATCGGGACGTTTGGTTGGTAGAAAATGTAGATGTGTTCATTTTTACGTTCCATAGAAACGTTTGGTGACAATTTGAATTGAACCCTTGTTGTTTCAAACAAAAATTTAAAATCGTATTTTTGCCTGATGAAATATCCCATAATCGCTTACGGAGACCCTGTATTAAGAAGGAAAGCACCATCTATCGAGTCTGCCGAATACCCGCATATAAAAGAACTGGTTGAGAATATGTTTGAAACCATGTATGGGGCTCGTGGTGTAGGATTGGCCGCGCCGCAGGTTGGCTTATCTATGCGATTGTTCGTGGTAGATTGCTCGCCATTTGACGACGATGAACCAGAACTGAAAAATTTCAAAAAAGCATTTATCAATGCCTGCATTTTAGAAGAAACCGGCGAAGAGTGGGCATTTAACGAAGGTTGTTTAAGTATCCCTGACATCAGGGAAGATGTTTACCGTAAATCAACTGTAAAGATCTCTTACTACGACGAGCATTGGAAACATCATGAAGAAACTTATTCGGGATTAGCTGCAAGGGTTATACAACACGAATACGACCACATAGAAGGAAAGCTGTTTACAGATAAGCTAACCCCATTACGTAAACGTCTTTTGGAGAAAAAGCTAAACGATATTTCTAAAGGTATTGTGGATGTGGATTATAAAATGAAATTCCCGGCAGCTAAAAAAGGTCGCTAATTACCGTTGCTGCGCGATTTATCGCCATCAGATATTTCTTTGATCAAAGCACCCCACGCAAATGGGTTCAACAGCGGGTTGGTAATGGAATGCGAGTTCATAATGCTATTGTGCATATCCTGCGCATTAAACTCTTCCGAGCCATCAAGTGGTAAAGTGCGTTCCAGCCTTTGTATAGAAGTTAAGCTTAAGTTTTTTCGGGCTATCTCCAGCGCATCATCGGCCAGCTTCATCGTCAAAAAATCTTGCGTAAACTCATCTGTTGTGGCCCATGGAAACACACGAAAAACAGGCAGGTTAATTATGCGCGGTTTCATCAGCACCTGCATGGTATAACTTTTGTTACCCAAATTGGCAGGGATGGCCACGGTTACCGAAGCATAGCCAACACAGGTAAACTTAATGCTGTCACGCTCGTGTACCACAAACGAAAAATATCCCTGGTAATTGGATACGTTAACCTTATCGTGTGAAGTTAAATTGGTAATGTTTACATACGGGATAACTACCCGTACACTATCAGAGTTATGAATGATGCCGGTAAATTGAATAAGAGGATTGTCTTGCTTTTGTGCAAAAGCAGCTACCGAAATAAATAACAACAATATCCCAATTCTGTACTTCATCTGCTTTATTTACGCGGCGGGGAAAAAATAGTTTTCAGTTTTCAAACAAAAATACGCTATTGGTATAAAAATGAATACAATTTAACAATACTTAACATTAGCGCAAATTTTCCGGCAGCACCGCATTCGGATCGTCAATATCCGTTAAGTTTACCGCTTCAATACCTGTAATTTCAGGTACAGCTTTTAGGATAGCCTGCTCAATGCCTGCCTTTAATGTCATTATACTCATAGGGCATGAGCCACAAGACCCCAACAATTTCAGCCTCACTACATTTTCGGGGGTAATCTCCTCTACCGAAACATTGCCGCCATCCGTTTCCAAATACGGACGGATGGTATCTAATGCTGCTTCTACCTGCTCTAATAAACTCATTTTAACTAAATTATAAAGTAAAGTTATTAATTAATTGTGATATATGGTGAATAGTTGATTGGGTTGGATTAAGTTGATTGGGTTAAAACGTTTCAAACCACTTAACATAATCAACCACTCACTCAATCAACCTTAACTGTAACTTCAGCCGCACGTGCATTATGTATAGCTACCTGTTGTGCTACTTTGCGGGCCATTTCCATAAATGCTATGTTCATGCCGTTTTCTTCGTTTAAAACAATCGGCACTCCTGCATCCCCTGCATCGCTGATACCTTTAATCAATGGTATTTCGCTTAAGAAAGGAACTTCCAGTTGTTGTGCCAGTTTTTTACCGCCGCCTTGTCCGAAAATGTAATATTTATTTTCAGGTAACTCTGCCGGTGTAAAATAGGCCATGTTTTCAACTATACCTAATATAGGCACGTTGATGGCATTCATCATAAACATACCAATGCCTTTTTTAGCATCGGCCAATGCCACGTTTTGTGGTGTGGTAACAATTACAGCCCCGGTAACCGGGAAGCTTTGTGTTACGGTAATATGTATATCGCCGGTTCCGGGTGGGAGATCAACTATCAGGTAATCAAGTTCGCCCCAATCCGCATCATTAAACAATTGTTTTACTGCGGTTGATACCATTGGTCCGCGCCATGGCACGGGTTGATTAGGATCAGTAAAAAAGCCAATCGACAATAACTTTATGCCATATTTCTCAATGGGCTCAATACGTGTTTTACCATCTACTTGGCTGGCTTTGGGGCGCTCGCCTTCCAGACCAAACATGATAGGTATAGAAGGGCCATAGATATCCGCATCAATTAAACCAACTTTAGCTCCCGTTTTTGCCAGTGCTAATGCCAGGTTTACAGACACGGTAGATTTACCTACGCCACCTTTACCCGAAGCTACCGCGATAATGTTTTTTACACCGGGCACGCCGGTATTTTTTTGCGTAGTAACCCGCGACGTCATGTTGATGCTCACCTGTATATCTTTACTGATGAAATGACCAATCGCATTGCGGCAGGCGTTTTCTATCAGCGCCTTTAACGGGCATGCGGGAGTTGTCAAGATAACCGAGAAACTCAGGTTATTCCCTTCAATATGAATATCCTGGATCATGTTAAGCGTTACCAGGTCTTTTTTAAGATCCGGTTCCTCAACATTGCCAAGGGCTTGTAAAACTTGTTCTTTAGTAATTGTCATATAATGCAGATACAAAACTACTTAATCATAGCGCAAGTAGTGTCATTTTAATGATAAAATGAAGTTGCCGACGAAACGGCGCTCAAACAAAAAAAGCGCCTGTAGAGGCGCTTTTAATATAATTCTTAATTAGTGTTAAGCTATAGCTTCTTCTGCTTCCATTGCCATTTGCTCATCAACTAAAATACGTCCGCAATGCTCGCAAACGATAATTTTTTTACGCTGACGGATATCAGACTGGCGCTGAGGCGGGATCTGGTTAAAGCATCCTGAGCAAGAATCGCGCTGGATAGTTACTACTGCCAGGCCATTCTTTGCGTTTTCACGCAGGCGGCTGTATGCAGTTAATAAACGCTCTTCAATGCCTTTAGTAGCCTTATCAGCTAAAACGGTCAATTCGCTTTCTTCTTTTTCAGTTTCGGCGGTGATTGTACCTAATTCGGCTTTTTTAGCGTCAAGGTCGGCTTTACGGGCGTCCAAATCAGCTAATGCTTTTTCGTAAACCTGGGTTTTGGTAGCTATTTCATAACCAAATTCCCTGATCTTCTTTTCGCTTACTTGTATATCCAGGCCTTGTATCTCAATTTCTTTCGAAATCGCGTCATACTCACGGTTGTTTTTTACTTCGTTAAGCTGAGTTTCGTATTTTTTTGTGTTTGCCTGCGCATCCCTTATCAGGTTTTTGCGGGTAACAATATCGTCCTCTAAATCATCCAGTTCAGCTTTGATCTTTTGTATACGGGTTTCAAGGCCCTCTACATCATCTTCCAAATCTGCAACTTCCATAGGTAATTCACCTCTAACCTGGCGAATTTTATCAATCTTGGTGTGGATAGTTTGTAGCTCGTATAAAGCTTTAAGCTTTTGTTCTACGGTTTGTTCCATTAAATAAAATATTTGACGGGGTTTGTATTAATTTCTGTTAAACGGATGGCAAAGGTACTAAATTTTTTCCTAATTATTTCATACAAAAATTGTTGTGTAAATTGCTCGCTTTCAAAGTGGCCAATATCGGCTATCATCAGCTTGCCTTCCGCATCAAAAAACTCGTGGTATTTATAATCGGCAGTAATAAAAACGTCGGCACCGGCAGCTATGGCATGTTTTAGTAAAAAGCCACCCGCTCCGCCGCAAACCGCTACTTTTTTTACCGGTCGGCCGGTATATTCTGTATGCCTTATTACCCGGGCTTTCATTTTTTCCTTTAAGTCAAACAAAAACGTTTCTTCGTCCATGTGCTCTTCCAGCTCGCCTATCATGCCTGCTCCTATTTGCTGGTGTTGATTAGTAAGGTCGTACAGATCATAAGCGACCTCTTCATAAGGATGTGCCAATACCAGCGCCATAATAACCTTGCTCTCCAGGTTATGCGGGTAAACAGTTTCTATACGCACCTCGCTTTCAGTATGGCGCGAGCCCGGCTCGCCAACATAAGGATTGGAGTCTTCATTTCCTTTAAATGTCCCTTCGCCCTGCGCGTTAAAACTGGTTTCGCTATAATTGCCTATCTGCCCGGCACCTGCATGAAACAGCGCGTTGCGCACCTGCTCGGCATGACTGTGGGGCACATAGGTAACCAGCTTTTTAAGGATGCCATGTTTGGGTGCCAGTATATGACAATTCACCAAACCAAGTGTATCGCATATTTTTTTATTTACACCGTTCATCATATTATCCAGGTTGGTATGGATAGCATAAATGGCAATATTATTACGGATGGCTTTCTCAACCACGCGCTCTACATATGTTTTGCCGTTAAATTTTTTTAATCCCTTAAAAACAATAGGGTGATGTGATATGATAACCTGGCAATTGGTAGTAATGGCTTCGTCAACGATAGCCTCAGTACAATCAAGCGATATCAGTGCCTGGAAAATTTCCTGGTCCGGGTTACCTACAATAAGGCCCGAGTTATCATAATCTTCCTGGTAAGCCAGCGGTGCAAGGCTTTCGAGGTAAGTGGTAAGTTGCGATAGTTTCATTATTTTATGATTGCACAGATTCCAATCAATCAAAAATGCAAATAATATACAACATGGCGCTTCCTTAAAAACACAATACTGCATTTTTAAGGAAGCGCCTATATAGTTCGGGCATTGGCCCTACGTTAAATTATTAGTTACTCATTTTGGCCATATGAAAGCTTTCATAAGCCATTTTTTTGTTGTACTCCATAGCTATTGATTTGTGATTGATCAAATCAACAACAGTACCTATTACACAAAGGCCACCGGTAAATAAGTATAAAAGGCCCAGGCCAATTTGCCCGGTAGCAAACCGTTGTACACCGGCGACTCCAAAAAAGCCGATAATGGTAAATATTAATATATCCTGCGGGCTTTTTCTTTTGCCTGAATAGATCATATAGAAATATTTTTGTTGGTTTTCAGCAAGGCTTGCAGTAGCTTGTTGTAAAAATCCCAATTCTTCCTGGGTTATTCCTGAAAGGCCCATATAAGGGTTTTGATACATATCCATGATTGATAATTTTTTAGTGTTTGTTTTAAATGATATATCAAAACTAATATAGAATTAAAAATTGGCCAACACAATATGGGCTAATGAGTTAAACAAATCGGTAAGGACGGTAATTTTGGCGGTGAAGCAGGTGGCATTTAAAAATGATTGTTCTATAATAGTCAACTTACCCGCATTTCCTAACTTTGTGCCATGATCATTGAAATATTAAAATCAAAAATCCATCGCGCTACGGTAACCCAGGCAGAATTAAGTTATGTGGGCAGCATTACAATTGATGAAGATTTGATGGATGCAGCTAACATTATAGCTTACGAAAAAGTACAAATAGTTAACAATAATAACGGCGAGCGCTTTGAAACGTATGTAATTAAAGGCGAGCGTGGCTCGGGTATAATTTGTTTGAATGGCGCCGCTGCAAGGCTGGTGCAGGTTGGGGATATCATTATTATAATGTCGTACGCGCAAATGGATATGGAAGCGGGCCGTAATTACGAGCCGATAGCTGTTTTCCCGGATGCGAATAATAAGTTATAGGTATGAATTAATGTCGGGATTTGTTAAGTTTGGATATGAAACCGACCTTAATCATAGCTTTTTTATTATCCACAATTACGTGTTTAGCACAAAAGCGGAACGTTTATTTTTTAAAAAACGACGGTATTGAAGTACAAACCCGCGACAGTGCTGATTTTATACGCATTGTAACCGAACCGGATACAGGTGCAACAAACTTTAAAGTTTTAGAATACTATAAAAGCGGCAAAGCAAAATTTGCGGGAGAATCATCTACCGTTGAGCCACTTACTCTTGAGGGGTCTGCGATCTTTTATTTCTCTAATGGAAAACGTTCGGCAATGGAACAATTTAATCATGGAGTAAAAAAGGTGTCCAGTACATATTATCCTAACGGGAAACTACAGGCTATTAGAGAATACCCCGAAGCGTTAGCAGATAGTAACAGGTATAAAAACTTTACGCTTACAACATATAATGATACTACAGGCAAGCCCCGGGTTGTAGATGGCAACGGTGATTTTGCCGGCTTTGAAATTGAAATGAGTGATCGTTATGCTGAAGGAAAGATTATTGCAGGAAAAAAAGAAGGAACATGGAAGGGAAGTTACCCCGACGATAAAGTTACTTTCGTTGAAGAATATCATGATGGAAACCTTTTAAACGGAACATGTATTACCGCGAGCAATAAAAAATACAGTTATCATAAGGAAGTTGCGCTATTAAGTTTTGGCGTACCGGACGGAGCAACTGCGGAACTCGCCACATCAGTACATTTTGTGCCCGACCGCAGCCCGGTAGTAACATCGGAGGTGGTAGGAATAACGAGGAGAAGTATGGTGGTAACATCTTCCAGAAGTTCGTCAATGATGGGTATGTCGCCGTCGGACGGGGCGTCTGGCCCTGCGCCAAATGCTAATTATTTTCAGGATCATGGTATAGCAATCGTTTCTTTTACCGTTGATAAAGACGGAAAAATAAGGGATATTAAAGTCAAACAATCGTTAAACGACGACCAGGGTAAATCTGCTTTAAAAGTTGCGCCTGGAATTATTAGGAGTGGGGCTGGTAATAAACCTGCAATATTATTGGGTAAGCCTATTGAAACTCAATATATAAGCCCGATAACGTTTTGAAACGATACTAAGCATAAAATAAGATCATCAAGCTTACCAGGAAAGAAATATTTTCCGTTTTTTTTAATAAATAAAGCACCGAACAATAGGGATAAAACTATAAGTTAGCTAATGAAACCAATACTTGTAATAGCATTTCTTTTAACAACGTTTGTTTGTTTTGCACAAAAGCAAAACACTTATTATTTAAAAAATGATGGCAGCTACGTATCTGTCAAAGACGAAGCGGACTATATAAGGATAGTGCGGGAACCAGATGCCGGCTCCGATTTATATAACGTTCTTGAGTTTTATAAGAACGGCGAACAACTGCTTATCGGGAAGTCATCAAAAGTTTCTCCTATTGTTTTTGAGGGACAGGTGGCCCGGTTTTATCCCACGGGAAAAAAGATGCAATTAGCAAACTACCATAATAACCATTTAACAGGGTTGTTTTATGACTACTACCCTAATGGAAAAATTTTTTCTGTTAGGGAATATTCAGGCTCCACAAACGAAACAAGTGACGATTATAGAATAATTTCATGCCTTGATACTACCGGTAATTTATTGGTAAACGAGGGAAATGGCCATTATTTTGGATATTTTGGCGGCGACGGTATAATGGAAGAGGGAGATGTAAAAGGTGGGTTTCGGGTAGGAGATTGGAAAGGAAGTTTTAGACTGATCGGAGTTAAATTTGAAGAGCATTATGATCAAGGTAGGTTAGTATCGGGTACAGCTATCAGTAAAGACGGGAATAAACATAGTTACACACAACGCTTTACGCATCCATATTACCGCGATGGCAACAAGGCGCTTTATAAATTCCTGGAGAATCAGATAAACTATTTAGGAAAGAACAATGCCGTTAACGTTAATGGAACAGCCATTATTTCGTTTTTTGTGGATGTTAACCGGAAAATTGAAAACATAAAGATCCAAAACTCATCAAGCGAAGCAATAAATAATTACTTAACCGAGGCTATGGTAACTTCGGCAAAAGGATGGGTTCCTGCATCATCATTTGGCGTGCCGCAAAAAGAGCCTTATAGCTTTCCATTTTCGCTTAAAACAGAGGATAACCCCATATTTTATTAAGCACATTTTGTGTCAATATTAAATTACAAAAAACTTTAACTCAACACGGTTAAAAAACCTACCTTTGCATCCCGACGCTGAGTCGGGATTTTCCGCGTTCAGCGCATAGCATTTAGTTCATAGTTGGTAGCTTGCTATCAGCCATAACCCACAAAAAACTATGCCCAAAGATACATCCATCAAATCCGTATTGATTATCGGTTCAGGCCCTATTATTATCGGCCAGGCCTGTGAGTTTGATTATGCCGGTTCGCAAGCCGCCCTTTCACTAAAAGATGAGGGGATCTCGGTATCCATTATTAACAGCAATCCGGCAACCATCATGACGGATAAAGTTATTGCCGATCATGTTTACCTGCTGCCGCTTACCTGCGATAGCATCGAAAAGATTTTAAAGGAACAAAAAATTGATGCCGTACTGCCAACCATGGGCGGCCAAACCGCGCTTAACCTTTGTATTGAGGCTGATGAGCAAGGCTTATGGAAAAAATATGGTGTACGTATAGTAGGCGTTGATATTGCCGCTATCGAGAAAACCGAAAATCGCGAAGCCTTCCGCCAGTTAATGGTTGATATTGGAGTTGGTGTAGCTACATCAAAAATTGCCAATTCGTTTTTAGAAGGTAAAGAAGCCGCGCAGCAAATTGGGTTTCCACTGGTTATTCGCCCAAGCTATACTTTGGGTGGTAAAGGCGCGGGCTTTGTACATAAAAAAGAAGATTTTGATTTAGCGTTAAGCCGCGGCTTGCAAGCATCACCAACCCACGAGGTTTTGGTAGAACAAGCTGTTTTAGGCTGGAAAGAATACGAGCTGGAATTGTTGCGTGATAGCAATGACAATGTGATCATCATCTGCTCAATAGAGAATTTTGACCCGATGGGTATTCATACCGGCGACTCGATAACCGTGGCACCGGCCATGACCCTGAGCGACCGTTGTTACCAGGAAATGCGTAACCAGGCAATAAAGATGATGCGTGCCATCGGAAATTTTGCGGGTGGATGTAATGTGCAGTTTTCGGTAAACCCGGTAAATGATGATATTATCGCTATCGAGATCAACCCGCGTGTTTCGCGTTCATCAGCATTAGCTTCAAAAGCTACCGGTTATCCTATTGCCAAAATCGCGGCCAAATTGGCTATCGGTTATAATTTAGATGAAATAGAGAACCAGATCACTAAAACAACCTCGGCTTATTTTGAACCGACATTGGATTATGTGATTGTTAAAATACCTCGCTGGAACTTCGACAAATTTAAAGGCGCTAACCGCGAACTGGGCCTGCAAATGAAATCGGTAGGTGAAGTAATGGGCATCGGTCGCAGCTTTATTGAAGCTTTGCAAAAGGCTTGTCAAAGTTTAGAGATTGGTCGTGCCGGTTTAGGTGCTGATGGCAAGCAAAGCCGCAATTTGGAAGAAATTATGTACAGCCTTGAGCATCCAAGCTGGGACAGGTTGTTCCATGTTTATGATGCCTTGAGCTTAGGTGTGCCGATAGAATCCGTTAGAAAAGCAACTAAAATTGACCGCTGGTTCCTGAACCAGATAATGGATATTGTAAACCTGGAAACAGAATTGCGCCGTTATTCAATTAATAATATACCTGAGGATTTCCTTTACCTTTTAAAACAAAAGGGCTTCTCGGATGCGCAGATAGCTTATATACTGCACAATAACACAACTGAAGAGGATGTTTACCAGCGCCGTAAAGCGTTGGGCATGCACAGGGTTTACAAAATGGTAGATACCTGCGCAGCAGAGTTTCCGGCAAAAACGCCTTACTACTATTCAACCTACGAGGGCGAAAATGAATCCATCGTATCTGACAAGAAAAAGATAATTGTATTAGGCTCGGGCCCTAACCGCATTGGGCAGGGCATTGAGTTTGATTATAGCTGCGTGCATGGTTTGTTAGCAGCGAAAGAGTCGGGCTTTGAAGCCATTATGGTTAACTGTAACCCCGAAACGGTTTCGACAGACTTTAACATGGCCGATAAGTTATATTTCGAGCCGGTATTTTGGGAGCATGTGCGCGAGATAATTGAGCTTGAAAAACCTTACGGTGTAATTGTTCAGTTAGGCGGACAAACCGCTTTGAAAATGGCCGAAAAAATGCATGAGCATGGCATCAGGATCATTGGTACATCATTCAATGATATGGATGTTGCCGAAGATCGTGGGCGTTTTTCAGACCTGTTAAAAGAGTTAGACATCCCTTACCCTAAGTATGGTGTTGCCGAAAGTGCCGAAGAGGCATTGGAAGTAGCGCACCATGTTGGTTACCCGGTATTGGTTCGCCCGAGTTACGTATTAGGCGGACAAGGCATGAGTATCGTAATTAACGACGAGGACTTGGAAAAAGCGGTTGTTGGCTTATTAAAAAACCTGCCGGGCAACCGTGTATTAATTGACCACTTCCTTGACCGTGCATCTGAAGCTGAGTCTGATTCAATCAGTGATGGTGATGATGTGCATATAGTTGGTTTAATGGAGCATATTGAACCCGCGGGTATCCACTCGGGCGATTCATTCGCGGTATTGCCGCCGTTTGATCTGTCAGAAAACGTGATTGCCAAAATGGAAGAGTATACGGTTAAAATAGCCAAAGCATTAAATGTACGCGGCTTGCTTAACATACAATTCGCTATTAAAAACGATGATGTTTATGTAATTGAGGCCAACCCGCGCGCATCACGTACGGTACCTTTCATTGCTAAGGCATATGACGTGCCTTATATCAACATCGCCGCAAAAATTATGCTGGGTGTTAACAAGCTGAAAGATTTTACCATTGTTCGCAAGCTTAAAGGCTACGCTATAAAAGAACCGGTATTCTCGTTTGATAAATTCCCTGATGTTGAAAAACAATTAGGCCCTGAAATGAAATCGACAGGTGAAGCGATACGCTTTATCCCTGATTTGCAGGACCCATACTTCAGGCATTTGTACAAAGAGAAATCAATGTATTTGAGTAAATAATATTAGGCGTAAAGCTAAAAGGGTAAAGGCGAAAGGTTTTCTTTTCGCCTTTTTTGTTTATAAGGAAAGCCTGATATAATTTTTCGGATCGATGTATTAAAGAAGAAGTACAATTAGCCCAAACCTTTTAGCTTTCGCCTTTTACCTTATTTCTCTACAAATAGCCCTTTCACTTCAAAGGTTAATCTGCGCTTTGGATCTACATTTACGTGGTGCTGTTTTTTTCCGGATACCGTATCGCCCGCCAAATGCTGCATATCGTCAGCTATAAATTGTTTTGCAGCAATGCCTTCGATAACTACGATACGCCCGGCCAGGTCTTGGGGTATGGTTACATCATAGTTTTTAAAATGCGCTGCTATAATTTTTCCGTTGCCGGCATCCATATCAAACCAGCCGCCTTTGGTTTTAGTTACCTTAATGACTTTGCCTATTAAGGTAGTGCTTACCCGCGCTTTCTTTCCCATAAAATCTTCCACTTTCGAAGCATCCATCATACCAATACGGTTTGGCGTGGTGCCGAACACAGAGCCATGCGGCAAGGGGACATGCTTTTGGGCAATGACGTTAAGCGAAGCGAGTAATGCAAACAAAAATGTAAGGGCTTTCATGGCAATATTTTATGCTGTTACAACAGGAAATAAAGAAAGGGGTTTTAAAATCAACAATTATCCTACGGCCTTTTTAACCAAATATGTTAATATATGTTAAATAGGATACAATAAAGGCGTTATTTGGGCGTAAATAAAAACGGAACGCATATCTTTAAAAAATTTATGTAATATAGGCACGTAGCTTAAACATTAATTTAATTCAAACAGCAATAACACTATCTTTGCATCCGCAAATGCAGGAAGCATATATTTTTTAATACACATGAGAAAACCTTTATCGGGCGCTATATTTTCAACGCTAATATTATTGTCGATTATTATAGCAATAACCGGATGTACCAAAACACCAACCTTAAATAATACGGTTACCATACCCGCTGTAGTAACTTACAACGTAATAAGTTCATTAACCCAAACCACCGCGCAAAGTGGCGGTATAGTAACCAATGGTAATGGCAGCGATATAATAGGCAATGGTGTATGCTGGAGCTCTACCAACCAGGTTCCAACCATAGCCGATTCAAAAACGGCCGATACGGTAAACACTACCGGTTTTACCAGTCGTATTACAGGTTTAACCGCCGGTACCACTTACTATTTACGCGCTTACGCAAGTAATGCAGCCGGCCCGGGTTATGGTGCTGTTGTTAAATTTACTACTCCCACTGCTGCTTCTAATTTAACCACTACGGTAACCACATTTGCAGGCAGCACAAGCGGTGCTTATGGCTTTGTGGATGGAAGCGCGACAACCGCGTTATTTAGCGGGCCACAAGGCTTGGCGTATAACCCGGTAGCGGGCAATATTTATGTAATGGATGCATTAAATAATGTGATACGTACAATGACTACCGGTGGAACTGTATCAACCTTAACAAACCCGTCTTTGGGTTTAGTTAATGGCACATTAGCTACGGCACAATTTTACGGGCCAAGAAGCGTAGCTTTCGATGCGGCGGGTAATGCCTACGTTGCCGATTATGGTAACAATGTTATCCGCAAAATAACCACAGCCGGGGTTGTAACCACATTTGCCGGTGGCGGCCTTGCAGGATATGCTGACGGAACCGGGAGCATTGTTAAATTTAACGGGCCGCAGGGTATAGCTGTTGATGCATCAGGCAATGTTTATGTTGCTGACAGGTATAATAACGCTATCCGTAAAATTTCACCTGCCGGTGTGGTAAGCACATTTGCAGGTTATTTATCTACAACTATTGCTAATGTACTTATAGGGGGCTACCTGGAT
>Ga0207153_1081_pt1 | contig 20282 bp, 21 predicted proteins | sample Alteio_BWMinHeat_27_FD_153580 | JGI IMG/M metagenome (GOLD analysis project Ga0207153, IMG submission 153580) | Enriched cells from forest soil in Barre Woods Harvard Forest LTER site, Petersham, Massachusetts, United States -... | ecosystem: Environmental > Terrestrial > Soil > Temperate forest >...
ACCCTTAAAGCGATAAATACGGCAATAAGCGCTAAAATATCCTGTATAGCTTCCTGCAGGTAAACATAATTGTCCAGTTGCGCCATTAAAAAATGCAGGGTACTAATAACAAAGGCTATAAAAAATATCACTATTAAATAACTGATTATCATTCTTATTGCAGGTAGTACCTGCCTGGACTCAAATTCATAGTATTCACTGTCAATAACGGTAAATATTAATTTGTAAAGTCCTAAAGTAGTATAAGCCTGCACGAAGATCAGTATGAAAGAAGATATCATCTTCTCTGTAAAATCTTCTGACGAAAACAAAAATCCGGTTATGAAAGCTAATACGGAAAGCAGCAAAAAAGATATGAACGAGTAAACTATAATAGTTATAAAGTTCTTCTTAAAAATATCCCAAGCAGATTTGGTAGTTTCTGCAATAGAGAAGGCGTGGTACATATCTTATAATTGTTTTAATATAATTCGCTTCCAAAAATCCTGCATAAAACCAAGCCCGTAGGCGGTTAGCTGGATGAAAGACGCAACTACGCTCAAAAATGCAATTTTTAACGATTTGTTTTTCCACCACGCGTGAAAAAATATCAACAAAATAATAAGTGCTAAAATAATATCACATAATATGGCAATTTGCCAGTATACAGATGTGCAGATGTGCAGGTGTGCAGATGTGCAGATGGCTATGCAAATTAAATTACTTATTATAGTGAATATTAAGCCGATAGTAAATAGTGCCGGGAAAAAGTGAACAGCTTTTAATCCTTTCGGGAAAAACTTGTAAACATTGATGCGTGCCCGGCCGAAAAAATGCAATTGTTTATAAAATTGCAGAAAGTTTGCACGCCGTTTATGATAGACTTTTGCCTCGGGTATCAGCCCAATCTTAAAACCCATACTGTGTATGCGGATGCTGAATTCAATATCTTCGCCTAAGCGGGTGATAATAAATCCGCCGGCCTTTTCCCATACCTGCCGGGATATGCCCATATTAAAGCTGCGCGGATGAAACTGCCCGATACCTTTTTTATTTCCACGGATACCACCTGTGGTAAAAGGGGAGGTCATGGAATAGCTGATGGCCCGCTGTATCGGCGTAAAAGAGGGGTGCGCATCGTCAGGCCCACCGTATGCGTCTAAATAATTTTCGGATAATGAATCATTAACAACTTGCAGGTAATTTGCAGGTATTAAGCAGTCTGAATCAAATATGATAAAGTAATCGCCGGTTGCCTGCTCAAAAGCGAAGTTGCGCGCAAAGCCCTGGCCCTCATTTTCCTTTACAAAGTATTTTACATTCAGCTTATCTCTGAAGCTTTTTACAATCGCGGCGGCATCATCTACCGAACCATCCTCAATAATCAAAACCTCGAACTGTTTATAAGTTTGTTGGGTCAATGTTTCCAGCAGTTCTTTAATTTCCTGCGGGCGATTATATAAAGGAATGATGATAGAATAAAACATTTTATAGATGTGCAGATATGCGGATGTGCAAATGTGCAAATTGCCAGGCAGATTTTAGAGATGGAAAAATAAAAATTGTTTATCGGATTTATGCGATGTTAATCATTTGCACATCTGCATATTTTCGCACCTGCACATCAAATAGTTTCTTCTACCTGGTACTTATTACGATCAGGCGCACTCCGGGCAACCAATTCTGCTACGAAACCGGTAAGAAATAGTTGCGAGCCCAGTATGATAGCAGTTAAGCCAAAATAAAATAATGGGTTTTCTGTAGCATCACGATAGGGCAGGTTATGAGCTATGTTATATAGTTTTTCTGAAACGATCCATATGGCGCAAACGCTGCCGGCTAAAATACTTATAATGCCCATCATGCCAAAAAAGTGCATAGGGCGTTTACCAAATTTGCCTACAAAGAATATAGAAAGCAGATCAAGGAAACCATTTACAAACCGGCTCATACCAAACTTGGTTTTGCCATACTTGCGCGCGCGATGCTCAACTACCTGTTCACCAATTTTGGTAAAGCCGGCCCATTTTGCCAATACAGGGATGTAGCGGTGCATTTCGCCGTAAACCTCTATATTTTTTACAACTGTTTTGCGGTAAGCCTTTAGCCCGCAATTAAAGTCATGCAGGTTATGTATGCCACTCATTCTGCGGGTTGCAGAATTAAATAATTTAGTAGGAATAGTTTTGGTTATCGGATCGTAGCGTTTAGCTTTCCAGCCTGATACCAGGTCGTATTTTTCTTCTTTAATGCGGCGGTAAAGCTCGGGTATCTCGTCCGGGCTATCTTGCAGATCGGCATCCATCGTAATAACCACGTCGCCCTGCGCAGCATCAAAGCCCACATTTAGCGCTGCCGATTTACCATAATTACGCCTGAATTTAATGCCTTTGATGAATGGATTATCTACCTGCAACTTCGCGATCATATCCCATGAGCCATCGGTACTGCCGTCGTCAATTAAAATAATCTCGAACGAAAATTGGTTGTTATTCATTACCTGTGTTATCCACGAAGTTAATTCGGGTAATGACTCAACTTCGTTATACAGTGGTACTACAACAGATATATTCATCGGCTAAAGAAGAATGGAAGACAGATTAGGTGACTTGCACATCCACTGCAAAAATATAAAAAATTGGGTAATGATTTGTGATATTGTAGACACGCAAAATGTTGCGTCTCTACAGTGTTTAATCAAACTGGTTTTGCAACCTTATCAGCCTGTCAATCATTAATCCTAATTTTTCCTGCTCGCTGGCAACAAAACGTTTTCTTAAATAAACAGTACAAAATAATAACCAGGCACCGGTAACGCCATATGCCGCAATTTTAAAGGTGCGTGTGGCGCTTTGCAGTACTTCAAAAAAGTATAATGCCAGCCCAATGCTTATCATTATTACATAAATGTAGTACATCCATCCGTAAATTTCTGCCCGGTTCTTTTGATACTCTTTCAGATTTTGTAAATATTCTGTCGGGTTAATAGTGGCATCGCGGCCATGTATCAGCTTATAATCGCGTACCATCATCATGATGTACAAAATCATGGTTATTAATATAATAGCAATACCCAAATAAGTTACCCACGAGGTAAATACCAGGAACAGCATTACTCCCGCAATTAAAATTAATGACACGCTCATGCTGGCAATACTCCATAACAGTTTATTGCTCAAACTACTCATTCCCTTCTTAACCTGCTTCAGCACATCGTCCACCGAAAGCTGATCCTTCTTTGGCTGTTCTTGCCAAACCGACATTAAATGATCAAAGTCTTTCATATTGGTTATATAATTCTGTTAACCTTTGTTTAATACGATAAATTTTAACCCTTAAGTTGCCTTCGGATATACCTGATATCTCTGCAATTTCGGGGTAAGGTACTTCGTCAAGCACCATGGTAATTATTATTCTTTCTGATTCTTCCAGTTTAGATATACACTTATACAATAAAGCAACCTGTTCGTTTTTTTCTGAAAATTCTTCTTTGCGGGTTTCGGCAATCTCAGGGGTAAGCTCATCCTTTGCTTGCCGCTTTTCCGATCGAAGGTAAGTTAAACAAGTATTTACGGCAATACGGTATATCCAGGTTGATATCATTGCCTGGTTGCGAAACTTATCCAGGTTTTGCCACACCTTCAAAAAAGTTTCCTGCAGCAGGTCATTAGCGGCGTCTTCATCGCCGGTATAACCAAGGCATAAATGGAAAATTTTTTTAGAATTAGCCTCAAATATCTTCTTAAACGCTGCTTCTTTTTCGGCCACCTGGGTGTATTTTTATCTTTAGATGATTTATTGTCGTTTATGTTACAGCAAAAAATCGCTCTTGTTTAACCAGGCTAACTTAGTGCCGGCCTCGGTTAAAACTTCGTTGTAGCTGCCAATATAATCAAATTGCAAATCCTCGTGTAGCTTGCCAATTAAGTTTTTAATTTTTTCCAGCTGTCGTACTAATATTAAACGCAACGGTTTGTATGATGTGCGCCTGTCTGCATATTGCAGGTAGTTGGTGCAAAAATTAAGCAGCAATTCGATCTCGCCACCCTTAGAAGCCATAAACTTGGTGTATTTACTTAGCAGGCGTAATATTTTGCGTAAACCCTTTGCCGCGTTATAATTGTTGGCCGGTAACTGGCTAAACATAAAACCAGCTTCGCCCTTTACTTTTTCAATAAAAGCAGCTTCGTCGTGCGATTCAAATAGTAAATAAGCCAGCAGCTCTTTATTCTCTTTTTTGTGACGGGCCAGGCGCAGGCATAATTCGGTTATCTGCTCGTTGGGCAAATGCTGCAATTCTTTTTTTATATCTTGTAAGCCGTGTGTAATTGGCGTCATGCTGTTAAATAGTTGCGGCAAAATACTAAATAGTTGTAGTTTTACAGTCCTTGATTATACAATATGCAAAAAAACAAACTAACGCTTTTTATTTTCATTGCACTTATATTGGGTGTAATAGTGGGCTATATTTATAACGTAAAGGTTATTGATAGTTATAATAGCAAAATTAGTGCCGCCGAAGTAAACATAAAAGCTATCGACGTACAGATGGCTGCTACAACGGATACCACCACTTCAATCTACACATCGCTTAAAACTACCCGGACCGAGCAGCTTAAAGTTCGTAAAACCAACGATGAGATCCGTGAGGATAAGGTAGAATATTTCAGCATTTTGAGCGATATATTTTTGCGGCTGATCAAAATGATCATCGCGCCATTAGTATTTACTACACTTGTGGTAGGGGTAGCTAAAGTAGGCGACATTAAAGCCGTAGGCCGTATTGGCGGTAAAACCTTATTGTGGTTTTTATGCGCTACACTTATATCGCTGGCTTTGGGCATGTTATTGGTAAACCTGTTCGAGCCGGGAAAAGCCATGCACCTTATGCTGCCCGACAGCCATATCAGTACAGGGATTAAAACTTCAGCTTTGTCTTTAAAAGATTTTATGGGGCATGTGTTCCCTAAAAGCATTTTTGAAGCTATGTCTAACAACGAGATATTACAGATCGTTGTGTTTGCCCTGTTTTTTGGTGTAGCAACAGCATCAATAGGCGAGAAAGGAGAAATTGTTATCAAGGCAATGGACGCCATTGCGCATGTTATTTTAAAGGTAACCGGTTCTGTAATGAATTTGGCACCGATAGCCGTATTTGGCGCTATAGCCGCAATTGTTGCTAAAGAAGGTTTGGGCATCCTTTCAACCTATGCTGTATTTATTGGCGAATTTTATTTCTCCCTTATCATATTATGGCTCATCCTGGTTTTTGCCGGTTATTTTGTTTTACGTAAAAAGATATTTACACTGCTAAGCAGTATTAAAGATGCTGTGCTTATTGCATTCAGCACCTCAACAAGCGAAGCTGCTTACCCGAAAGTACTATTAGAATTGGAGCGCTTTGGTTGCAGTAATAAAATAGTGAGCTTTGTATTGCCATTAGGCTATTCATTTAACCTTACCGGCTCAATGATGTATATGACCTTCGCTACCTTGTTCCTTGCGCAATCTTATAATATGCACATGCCTTTTGATAAGCAATTAACCATGTTGTTAATATTAATGCTTACCAGTAAAGGCGTAGCAGGCGTGCCACGTGCCGCATTAGTAGTTATTGCCGGAACGCTTGCTATGTTCAACATCCCGGAAGCAGGTTTGGCTTTATTGATAGGTATTGATCCAATATTAGACATGGGGCGTTCTGCAACCAACGTGTTGGGCAATGCAATAGCTACGGGAGTGGTAAGTAAGTGGGAGGGAGAATTAGAATAATTTCGGATTTCGAATTTTCGATTTCGGATTTTATAAAATTGTAGATTTGCAAACAAAAGCCGACCGTCATTGCGAGGAGTGAAACGACGTGGCAATCTCTGCACAGGATATTCCCTTGTGCAAAGTTCAGAGATTGCCAAGCTATCACTCGTAATGACGGTCACAAATAAATATCATCAACAAATGTCTGATCGTTTTAAAAGAATATTCCTGCTGCTGAGTGTCGTAGTTCCTTTCCTGTTTTACTGCCTGTATTATTATGGCATGGTGTTGAAAGATGCGCCGTATAAATTTACCGAATTTGAATCTATGCAATTTGAATTTGGGCCGGGCGATAGTTTGATAAACAAATATGATTCCAGGACAGGGGCGTATCAATATGTAAATTCAAAAGACTCTTTAGTTAAAATGACCCTGCATTTAACTAAAGGAGAATTGCTTTACCTTCATCGCAAAGCTGCCGACCTTGGTTTTTGGGATTTTCCGGCTAACCAGGTTATTAAAGATTCTGTAGATGCGAGCGGACATAAACCGTTGCATTATTATATAGCCTTCAACTATAAGCGCAAAAGTAAAAAAGTTATGTATGATGCTGCTTATGATGGCCCTCAAAAGTTAGTTGAAGCCGATGGAATGGTGATAAAGGAGATACAGAAAATATTAGACGAGGCTGAAGCAAGGCGGAAAAAGTAAACGAGTGTTGTTTATTAAATTCATATTACCTATATTTGCACCTCGAAATTTAAAAACATAATTAACAAACCATGTACGCAATAGTAAGTATAGCCGGACAGCAATTTAAAGTTGCTAAAGACCAGCAGATCTTTGTACACAGATTACAGGGAGATGAAGGCGCTAGTATTGAATTTGACAATGTGTTGTTAGCAGAAAACGAAGGTAAATTCAAATTGGGTACCGATTTGAAAAGCGCTAAAGTATCAGCTAAGATCGTGTCTCATTTAAAAGGTGATAAAGTAATAATCTTCAAAAAGAAAAGAAGAAAAGGTTACAAAAAGAAAAACGGTCACCGTCAGCAATTCACTAAGATCGAGATCACAGGGATCACTTTATAATTAAGTTTTAAATCGATCTCCATTAAACGGGGATCATAAAGATATAAGAAATGGCACACAAAAAAGGGGCCGGTAGTTCCAGAAACGGCCGCGAGTCACATAGCAAACGTTTAGGTATCAAGATATTTGGTGGTCAGCCGGCAATTGCAGGTAACATCATCGTACGTCAGCGTGGTACAAAACATAACCCGGGCCTTAACGTAGGTATCGGCAGAGATCATACTTTATTTGCTTTAATTGAAGGAAACGTTGTTTTCAAAAAGAAAGCTGATAACCGTTCATACGTATCAGTTATTCCTTTCGAAACTGCACCTGTTGCAGAAGTAGCAGCACCTGCACCGAAAGCAAAAGCAGCAGCTAAACCGGTTGTTGAAGCAGCTCCGGTTGCAGAAGTAGCAGCTGAGCCAGTAGCAGCAGAAACTACAGCAGCCCCGGTTGCTGAAGAAGCAGCAGCACCAAAAAAGAAAGCGGCTCCTAAAAAGAAAGCAGCTGACAGCGAAGAAGCAGCAGCTGAGTAGTTATTTGTTGGGATAACACCAACAAAAGCGAATTAGCGAAGCAAAATAATATTGAAAAGCCCGGATCTATTTGATTCGAGCTTTTTTTTATGCGCGGATTATTTTAAAATCGATGGGGATAATAAGCTGCACCCTAACCGGCTTACCATCATTCATACCCGGTTTCCACTTCCGTAAGTTCTTTACAACTCTTATTACCTCATTATCCTCTTCTTCTGTAAGGCCGCGAAGCATTTTGACATTGTTTACACTTCCATCTTTCTCTATTACCAGGGATACCCATACTTTCCCCTGTATCTCTTTCATGCGGTCTAAAAAGAAATAGCGGATATTATGTTCAAGCCGGTCATAAAGTTTGTCCATGCCGCCTTTGTATTCGGGCATAACCTCAACAGACGATGTATAGATCATATCGTTATTAGACAGGCTTACATCCGGTTTTTGGGCATACAATTCACAGGAGAGAACCGTAGCCAAAAGAAATAGCAGTAAAGTTTTCATGTTATAATTGTAATATGAAGTTACATATTTTATAACACTTACAATTATTTGAGAAAATTATTAAGAAGCTGTATGAATTTATTAAAAGTAGATAACAAATCTTTCATTAATTCTCCCTTACCATCAATCCATCTGCAAAATCACGCAGGTATTGTTTATGGTCTTCGGGCAGGTTTATTTCGTCAAGTGCTTTAAAAGCTTTATCAGCATATTGATGCACTTCGGTTTCGGCGTATTGGCGAATATCCAGCTCATTGTAAATATCAGTTACCGCTTTTACCTTTTCCTCGTTATCGAAATCTTTTTTATTAATCAAAGCTCTTAAATCAGATGCTATTTTATCATCAGCCAGTTCAAAAGCCTTAATAAGCAGGTATGTTTTTTTGTTGGATATAATATCACCACCAACTTGTTTGCCAAATTTCTCAGGGTCACCGTAAACATCCAGTATGTCGTCCTGTAGTTGGAAGGCAATGCCCAGGTGTTCACCAAAATTACAAAGCAGTTCGGCATCCTTTATTTCAGCGCCGCCAATTAATGCGCCAATTTTTAACGCACCGCCTAATACAACAGCAGTTTTCAGGCGGATCATTTTAATATACTCGTTTATAGCCACGTCAGTGCGCTGCTCAAACTCCATATCAATTTGCTGGCCCTCGCAAACACCAACGGCGGTATTGTTAAAAATATCCAATATCGGGCGCAATAGCCGGTCTTTCACCTGCATCATCAGCTTGTAGCCTTCAATCAACATCACATCACCTGATAGTATGGCTACATTTTGGTTCCACTTTTCATGAACGGTAGTACGGCCGCGGCGCAAAGGCGCATTGTCCATAATATCATCATGCATTAAAGTGAAGTTATGAAACACTTCTATAGCTAATGCCGGTGCCAATGCTTCATCAACGTCGCCGCCAAAAAGGTCGCAGGCCATTAAAAGAAGCGCGGGGCGCATTCTTTTACCGCCAATGGATAAGATATATGTTAGGGGTTCATATAATTCGGCAGGATGAAGGGGAAAGCTTAGCTTAGTAACCGCTTTGCTTATTAACTCTTGTAAATCTTCTAATTTCTTCATTTCTTGTCCAGTCGAAAATATTGAAAGTTATAAGGGTTGTAATTTCTATGGCCTCTTAACTTTTCAACACTTACAACTTTTATAGCATTTATAACTTCAACTTAACCCTGTACCAGCGAAAAATCAATTTGTTTCTTGGTTAAATCAACGTTTTTAACCCTTATCATTACGTCATCGCCCAGTTGATAAACCTTCTTTTTCTTCTGGCCGATTATAGCATAATTTTTCTCGTCTAAAGTATAAAAATCATCCGAAATATCGCGCAGGCGTATCATGCCCTCGCATTTATTTTCAATGATCTCGACATACATGCCCCACTCGGTAACACCCGATATTACACCGGCATAAACATTGCCAACTTCGCCTTTTAAAAACTCAGCCTGTTTATATTTGATGGATGACCGCTCAGCATCAGCAGCTTTCTTTTCCATTTGCGAGCTATGCTGACAAAGCTTTTCATAATGCTCGGCGCTAACAGATTGGCCGCCATTTAAATAATGGAACAATAAGCGGTGCACCATTACATCGGGATAACGGCGGATAGGAGAAGTAAAGTGCGTATAATGATCAAAAGCCAAACCATAGTGGCTGCTGCTTTTGGTAGTATAAATAGCCTTAGCCATGGAACGGATTGCCAGATGGGTCAAAACATTTTGCTCTTTCTTCCCTTCTACATCTTCCATTAAATAGTTGAGCGATTTGGCAGTTTCCTTATCTGACTTGGTATTGATCTTATAACCAAACCTTGCCGCAAACTGCGCGAAATTGGCTAACGACTCCGGTTTAGGTGAATCGTGCTCACGATATACAAAAGTATATTTATGCTTTCCTTTACCCAGCTTACTCACATATTCGGCAACCTTGCGATTAGCCAGTAACATAAAATCTTCAATCAGCTTATGCGCGTCCTTGCGTTCTTTTACATAAACGCCGGTTGGTTTGCCGGTTTCATCCAGCTTAAATTTTACCTCGGTAGTTTCAAAGCTGATAGCGCCGTTTTTGAACTTACGCTCACGCAGAATATAAGCTAAGGTATTTAACTTTAATATTTCTTTTTGGTAATCGCCCTGGCCGGTTTCTATAACTTCCTGCACTTCCTCGTAAGTAAATCGCCTGTCCGAGTGGATAACCGTTTTACCATACCATTCGTTGATGATATGCGCTTCTTCATCCAGTTCAAAAACTGCTGCAAAGCAAAGCTTATCTTCTTTTGGTCTAAGCGAACAAAGGCCGTTTGATAGTCTTTCCGGGAGCATAGGTATTACCCTGTCAACCAGGTAAACTGACGTGCCGCGTTCAAAGGCCTCTTTATCTAATGCTGAATCGGGGATTATATAATGCGAAACGTCCGCTATGTGGACGCCGACTTCATAATTACCATTTTCTAATATTTTAAATGATAAGGCATCATCAAAGTCCTTGGCATCAAATGGGTCAATGGTAAAAGTTGTTATGTTCCTAAAGTCGCGCCTTTTAGCAATTTCCGCCGGACTGATCACATCCGAAATAGCTTCGGCATCATGTTCAACTTCAGCAGGGAAAGATAGCGGGAAGCCATATTCGGCTAAGATGGCGTTCATCTCCGTATCGTTCTCGCCCTGTACGCCCAAAACTTGCTTGATTCGTCCTAATGGATTTTTTGCGCCTGCCGGCCAATCGGTAATTTCTGCTATAGCTTTTATCCCGTTTTTAGCCCCATTCAATTCGCCTATTGGGATAAAAATATCGTGCATCATTTTACGATCATCGGGAATGAAGAAAGCAAAACGTTCAGATAATTTTACAATACCGGTAAATTCTGTTTTATTGCGTTGCAGTATTTCAATTATTTCGCCTTCTTTATGCCTGCCGCGGCTTTTAGCATAAACATAAACACGTACACGGTCGCCATTTAAGGCATTGCGCAATTTGCGTGGTGCGACAAAGATATCGCCTTCTGATTCATCATCAGTAATTATAAAGGCAGAGCCGTCGTTGGTCAAATCTACTTTGCCTTCAACAAATGTTTTAAGCTCAATCAATTGAAATTTGCCGGGAGATATTTCTTTTAAAACTTGTTTAAATGCCTCTTCCTGTAAAATTTCGAGTATAGTATATTTAGCTTCGGGATCGTGAATATTCAGTTTCGCCGAAACTTGTTTGTAGTTAAGTGGAGTATTTCCATTCTGTTCAAAAATATCAAGTACCATTTGCGTGAGTACTTCATTTATTGTTGAACTTTTTTTCTTTTTAGACATGTATAAAAATAGTATTTATACGAAGATACGGCTTTTGAGTTGTAAGTTATGAGTGTTGAGTTATCAGTATATTATATTACGAAACTTTGATAGTATAATGCGGGCAGACTTACGGGGCCAAACTTACGAAGTTTTTAAAACTTCGTAAGTTTATAATCTATCCTACTACAGTAATACATTCGTCTGTAATTAGCTCTTCACCACGGTATTTTCGCAATAATTGAGCCGTTGCAATCACATCTTTTTGGCAATAGGTACAAATACGTGGTAGATCATCTTCGTTCCAATAAACGTGGCCAACCATACTGCCGTCAATATCATCTTTTGGGGTTGGAATGTTAAAAATGCTGGTAAGCAGGTTTAACGATGTATAGTTTTTGTAATCACCAAACTTCCATAGCTCCATAGTATCTAAGTGATTTATTTCCCACGGCTTTTTGCCGGATATCTCTAATTGCGATGGGAATTTTAAACCGTTTATAAGCATTCGGCGACAGATGTAAGGAAAATCGAATTCCTTTCCATTGTGTGCACATAAAATTAAACTGGCCGGTTGCGTTGACAGCATCGCCGAAAATTGCTCTAATAATTCTTTCTCGTTATGTGATGAAAATGATTTTACGCGTAACCCTGTGTTTTTTCCGCCTGTAAATATGCCTACTGATATGCAAATTATCTTACCGAATTCGGCCCATATTCCTGCACGTCCATAAAAATCTTCCGCGGTATCTTCCTTGCGTTGGTTGAGCGTTTTAAGCTCCCAAAGCTTTTTTAACTGATCAGGTACCTCGTCATAAGTTTTGTATTGTGGTACAGTTTCTATATCTAATACCAGCAAGTTATGCAGGTCGTATTGCTCAAGCATTATCGTGAATGATTAATTTATTGTGCCAATATAATTATTGAATATCCAAATTTAATGGCTTTTGGCCAGTTTATTGCAGCCGTCAACTCGCGGTTTACACCGTTTTAATTATATTATAGTCAACTAATTGCTATTTCATTATTTTTGCCGAACATGAATATCGAAAAATTATCAATTATTATTCCCGCGTACAACGAAGCCGATACGATTCATTTAATATTGAATAAGATAAAAGCTGTTGAATTGATGGATGATATAAAAAAGGAAGTAATAATTGTAAATGATTGCTCTACCGACCACACAAATAAAGCTGTAGCAAATTATCAGTCAGCTAACCCTGATTTGAATATTCAATATTTTGAGCACGATTATAACAAAGGTAAAGGCGCTGCATTACACACCGGCATAGCAAAAGCCACCGGCGATTACCTGATTATACAGGATGCCGATTTGGAATATGATCCGCAGGAGTATAACGATTTGCTTAAACCTATTTGCAATGGCTTTGCCGATGTAGTTTATGGCTCGCGCTTTATGGGCAGTAATCCACACCGGATATTGTTTTTCTGGCATACCATCGGCAATCGCTGGTTAACCTTTGCATCAAACATGTTTTCCAATTTGAACTTAACAGATATGGAAACATGCTACAAGCTATTTGATACCAAAATGATCCAGTCGATTAAATTAACGGAGAAACGTTTTGGATTTGAGCCGGAGATAACTCAAAAAATTGCACGTATCCCTAAAATCAGGATCTATGAGGTTGGTATATCTTATTATGGCCGTACCTATGATGATGGTAAAAAGATAGGATGGAAGGATGGTGTAAGGGCCATCTACTGTATATTGAAATATGGATTATTCAAAGCAGAATAGAGATTAGTTGATTAGCCGTAGAACGTACCAATTAACTAATCTCCAATCACTGATTAACTATTAAGTAGTATATCCTAATATTTTCATTACCTGCTTACTATTCTGCTCTTCTCCAAACACTTCAAAGTTGAATGTTTCATCACGGTTACGGCGAATAATAACATGCTTGGGCGATGGCAATAAACAGTGATGAATACCACCATACCCGCTTAACACTTCCTGGTAAGCACCAGTATTAAAGAAACCAAGGTATTGTACTTTACGCGTTTTAGGCATAAATACGCTGTTCATGTGCGCTTCCTGGTTATAATAATCCTGGCCATCGCAGGTTATGCCCCCTAAGTTTACACGCTCATATTCAGAATCCCAATTGTTTACTGGTAGCAAAATGTATTTTTGATTCAATGCCCAAACATCGGGCAGGTTGGTAATAAATGAACCATCAAGCATTAACCATTTTTCACGGTCGTTCTGTTGTTTACGGCCCAATACTTTGTACAAAATACCCGAAGCCTCTGCTACGGTGTATTTACCGAATTCGGTGATAATGTCCGGCTCGATAGTATCGTGCTCGGCGCAAATTTCTTTTATCCGGCTAACAATTTCGTTGATCATGTATTCATAATCAAAGTCAAACACCAATGAATCTTTAAATGGCATACCGCCGCCAATATCCAAAGTATCCAAATGCGGATTGATCTTTTTGAATTTGCAGTATAAGGTTACATATTTCTCTAACTCGTTCCAGTAGTAAGGCGTATCAGATATACCCGAATTGATAAAGAAGTGTAATAGCTTAACCTGGAAATTAGGGTTCTGCTCGATCTTATTGTAGTAAAAATCAATAATATCCTCCATACGGATACCCAAACGCGAGGTATAAAACTGGGAATCAGGCTGCTCTTCTGCAGCTATACGGATACCCAAATTACAAGGCGTACTTAATTCAACCTCATCATCATAAAGGTTAAATTCTTCCTTGTTATCCAATACCGGGATGATGTTTTGAAATCCATCATGCAGCATATCAATGATATAGGTTTTATACTGGAATGTTTTAAAACCATTACATATAACGGTAACATCTTTATTTAAAGCACCTTTTTTCTCCAGCGTATCAATCATAGGCATATCAAATGCCGATGATGTTTCAATGTGGATATCGTTTTTTAAAGCCTCTTCAACAATATGTTTAAAGTGCGAGCTTTTAGTACAATAGCAATATTTATAGCTGCCGCGATAATTATTTTTGATTATAGCCTGCTGGAAAAGCAATTTTGCCTGTTGTATTTTCTTGGTAATAATAGGCAGGTAAGTAAAGCGTAGGGGAGTGCCATACGTTTCAATCATTTCCATCAGATTCAAATCATGGAAATATAATTCATCATCAATGATCTCGAAGCCCTCCTGCGGAAAGCCAACGCTCAGATCAAGAAATTCCTGGTAACTCTGCATTCATTAAAAATTTTGGCAAAAATGTAATTTTTAAACGGTATTAAACGCTAAAAGTTAGGAGAAATTTTATAGTTGAAATGTAATTATTTATTGTCTGAACCATGATTTACACGATTAAGGGATTAATTCGATTTATAATTTCATCTCTGCAATCCTTAAATCCAATAAATCCCGATTCAGACAACCGGTAAATGCACCTCGGCCATCATGCACCTGGCACTGCCGCCACCTATGGTTTCAATGGTATTTATATCGGCATAAATCAGTTTGCCATAGTTTGAAAGTAGCGCTTTCTGTTGCTCATTAAATGCATTATAAGCCGTTGCCGACATTACGATAAGCGTTTCGCCAGCCTGGTTTTTTACTTCCAATAAATTGCCGGCGAAATGATTCATCTGATCAAACGATATAGCTATAATTTCTTTGCCATTGGCCTTTAATGAAGCAACTACTTTATCTTTTTCATTAACATTTTCAATACTGTCCAAACATATTACAGCAAATCTACTCCCAACACCCATTAGCACATTGGTATGATAAATGGCTGTATGGTTTTGATCAAAGGCGGCAAATGTTACAGCTTTATAGTCCGTTTCCTCACAAAATTGATTCAGTACATCAATATTAGTACGTGGCGATAAACAGGCGTATGCAATTTTATTTTTCCTGTCCAATACCATGCTTCCGGTACCTTCCAGGTATTTACCTTCAATTTCAAAGCGGCTAAGATCCTCAATACGATTTACTTTGAATGAATCCTCTACTATGGATATGATATCTTCCCTGCGTTCTAAACGACGGTTTTCGGCCTGCATTGGATATAGGAAAATATTTCCGTCAGCATGAAAAGATACCCAGTTGTTAGGGAAAATAGAATCAGGCGTATGCGGCTTAAGCGTATCGTCAATCACTGTAACGTCAACACCGTTATCGCGCAACACTTTCACAAACCGGTCAAATTCCTGTAAGGCATGTTCCTGCGCATTACTGTCAATAATTTTATTCTGAAAAGCGTTGCTTGCAGCAGTTTGCTCATTAAAGCCAAATGCTACGGGCCGAATCATTAACAGGTGAGATGTTGACTGATTATTCATAATTTATCTTTTTTGTCTGAACCATGATTTATAGGATTTAGGGATCAGCATGATTCTAAATCCTTCTATCGTGTAAATCCCGGTTCAGACAACCTTATCTCTCAAAAGCGGCATACTCATGCAATGAAACCCTCCGCGTGCGCGTGAAAGTTCGGCAGACGGCATCAAAATGAGTGTATCCTTTATAGTTTGCGGGTCAAGTTCACCGGCTTCAAACTTTTTGAGCAGATCTTTTACTTTAATAACATCGAATCCATTTTGTTTGAAGGCCTCAATTGTTTTATCATTTCGGTCATAACCTAAAACAACACCTTCTTTTATGGCAAGCAGGTTGCACGAGTCTGTCCATTGTTCTCTTGCATCAAAAGGGAATGTGTTATTACCTGAATAGATGAATTTGGTTTTCGCCTTGCTTTGCAGATCATGCTCACTAATATTAGTAAGCAAGTCTTCAATGCAATCGAAAGTTTTTGGTTTTTTGCCCTGCCTGAATTGAATGATATCCGTCTTGTTTTTTGACTTCTTATCGGCAAACCATGATATAGGCTCGCGCTCTTCTTCCGGACTTTCGGTAACAGATAAAGATCGAAGCAATACCCAAACATTATGTTTTACCTGGGTGAAAACGGTATCAATATGCATGTAATCCCGCTTATGCGGAATTTTTACAACAGTGATTTTCTTAACAACTTTGTTTTCAAATAATAGCTTGATGGCCTCATTTGCCCCGCTTGCCGATGTCCGCTCGCTGCAGCCTATTATCAAATGATCAGGACTAACCATCATCACATCACCACCTTCTAAAGTTGTCTTCTCATCGTTATCCTCGCCCGGTCGTAAAAAGTGCTGTACGGTTTCGGGTATCTCTAATATGTTATCCTGATAAGCAGCAAAAAGCGGGTGATTGAAAAATATATACCTTAATAATAAGGTTTCGCGGGCACGAGCTTTTTTTGCAGGCTTATTCAACAACATATAGTTATTAATAGCAATGCCTATATCCCTCGAAAAAATAAGATTAGGAATAGGCGCAAATATCATCTCGTTATCGCTTAATGATCCTGAAATAAATATTTTGGCCAGTTTAACCGGGTCAGTATCGGTTAATTTTTGTTGTAAGCGGTAATTGCAGCTTTCAATTGCGCATACAGCAGATACAAGCTTTATGCGTATATCAGGTTGTTCCAATATATCAGCCAGTAAAGTCTGTATTTCAATTACTTTGGTTGAAGCATGGAACGCTTCATTATCAGGTTTAAAGAACGCGCGGTTATTGGCATCTATCTTCTGTAATTTCCCTTTTATTTTATCGGGGTCAAGGAAATAAAGCAATAACTTAACGTAATAATCATACTCGTTTTTACGCATGCTTTCCAGGTGCACAATATCCTCAAACAGCCAATCCTGCGCTTTTGACGGTACAACACGGCCCAACCCATCATCAGGGCTATGTATCAATAAGGCGCGTAAATTGCCAATTTCCGAAGTAACATTAATTTTAAAACTGCTATCGCTAAGTATCATAAATGGTTTGCAGGTGTGTTACAAATCTATAAAATTAAAATATCGAAATTGAGATGTTCAATTTCGGATTTATACATAATCATCTTTCGGACTTACCGTCTTTCCAACTTCCCGACTAAAATGATTATTTTTGTGCGATGAATTTTATTATTGAATCTACCCTTCGGGCCGTTAAGCAACTTTACGATATAGATATAACTGAAGCCGATATCAGCTTACAGGAAACCCGTAAAGAGTTTGAAGGCCAGGTAACTGTTGTTACTTTTCCGTTTACTAAATTTTCCCGTAAATCGCCCGAACAAACCGGTGCAGAGATAGGAGAGTATCTGAAAAATAATTTAGAGGAAGTTGCCGGTTTTAATGTAATAAAAGGGTTCTTAAATATTTCACTATCAGACGAATATTGGCTTAACCAATTTTATGAGCAAATATTAACTGATGATTTTGCCGCTTTTAAGCCCAATGGCAAGAAGGTAATGGTTGAGTATTCATCACCCAACACCAATAAGCCTTTGCATTTGGGGCACGTTCGTAATAACCTGTTAGGCTATTCAGTCGCCTCAATTTTAGATGCCGCTGGGTACGAAGTGATCAAATCAAATCTGGTTAACGACCGTGGTATTCACATCTGCAAATCTATGCTGGCATGGCAAATGTTTGGTAACGGCGAAACGCCGCAATCAACAGGCATGAAAGGCGATCATCTTGCCGGGAAATACTATGTGTTGTTTGACCAGGAATATAAAAAGGAGATAACCCAACTAAAAGAAAGCGGCCAAACAGAAGACGAAGCAAAAAAGAATGCATCTGTTATAAAAGCAGCCCAACAAATGCTGCAAAAATGGGAGGCTGGCGACAAAGAAGTTATTGACTTGTGGAAAACCATGAATGGCTGGGTTTACGCAGGTTTTGAAGATACTTATAAAAAGTTAGGTGTTGAATTTGATAAGTTTTATTATGAATCAAATACCTACCTGTTGGGTAAGGACATTATTGAAGAAGGTTTAGAAAAGGGAGTTTTCTTTAAAAAGGAAGATGGCTCGGTTTGGATTGACTTGACCGAAGATGGCCTTGACCAAAAATTAGTTTTACGCGCCGATGGTACTTCTGTTTATATAACCCAAGACCTAGGTACTGCCCAACTAAAATATGATGATTACCAGATGGATGAATCCATTTATGTAGTAGGTAACGAGCAGGATTATCATTTCAAAGTTTTGTTCCTTATCCTTGATAAATTAGGTAAGAGCTGGGCCAAAGGATTGTATCATTTATCGTATGGAATGGTTGATTTGCCGTCAGGTAAAATGAAATCGCGCGAGGGCACCGTTGTTGATGCTGACGATTTAATAGCCGAAATGGAGAAAACCGCCCGCGAACATACCGAAGCGCTTGGCAAAGTAAATGATTTTGGCGCTGAAGAAAAACAGGAGCTGTATCATACCATTGGCATGGGCGCGTTAAAATATTTCCTGCTTAAAGTTGATCCTAAAAAGCGATTATTGTTTGATCCTAAAGAATCTGTGGATTTCCAGGGACATACCGGGCCATTTATACAGTATACCCATGCGCGTATAAAATCAGTATTAAACAGAGCTGATTATACTGCTAACCTGGTAGTTAATGCTACAACATTAGCCGATGTAGAGCGTGACCTAATTGTTGCGCTAAATTTATTCCCTGATGTTATCAGGCAAGCTGCTCAAGGTTTCAACCCGGGCGTTATTGCAAACTATGTTTACGAGATAGCAAAGACTTACAATAAGTTTTATCACGAAAAATCGATATTACAAGCAGAGGAAGAAAGCATTAAACAATTCCGTTTACAACTATCAGCCGCATCAGCCAAAGTAATTCATAATGGTATGAAATTGTTAGGTATTGCTGTGCCGGAGAGAATGTAGTTCAGTTAGCAGTTGGTAGTTAAAAGTTAGCAGTTCAGCTATTAATGCGAACTGCCAACTTAAAACTGCCAACATCAAACTACTTCCAATATCCCTTTATCCAAACATAACCGCGTGGGCCCTGATCCCAGTGACCGGCTATATAAACACGCCTGCCTCTTGGTTTTTCCCAATGGCCATTTATATAAACATATCGTCCGCCGTTCCAAACCCATTCGCCGGGTACCCAAACGGCACCATAATAAGGAGAGGCGGGCCTGACATAATAAGGCTCTGCGGGGCGTGCAGTAATGTAATAGCGCCCGTAACATGCAGACATAAGCATAGCGCCTGCTAAAATAAACAATATCCAGATCTTATTTAATGCTTTCATATTAGTAGCTGTATAAAAACTAAGACAATCAGTTTTATAAAAAGTTTAAAACTTAAACCTGTCGGCTACCACTAAATCTTTGCTTCCGGGCGTGTATTTGTAAAATCCATTGCCTGATTTTGCACCTAAGCTGCCTTCATTAACCATCGTAACTAATAGGGGGCATGGAGCATATTTTTCATCATTAAATCCTATATATAATACATTCAAAATGGAAAGGCATACATCAAGCCCTATAAAATCAGCTAATTGTAATGGGCCCATTGGGTGAGCCATTCCTAACTTCATAACGGTATCAATTCCTTCCACACCTGATACATTTTCATATAAGGTATAAATAGCCTCATTTATCATTGGCATTAAAATGCGGTTGGCTACAAAACCGGGAGCGTCATTAACTTCAACCGGTATTTTATCCAGCTGCTTTGATAAAAGCATTATAGTTTGGGTAACCGAATCAGCAGTCGCTTTGCCTTTTATTACTTCAACTAATTTCATTAAGGGCACCGGGTTCATGAAATGCATTCCTATCACATTTTCGGGATGTTGGGTAGCTGAAGCAATTTCGGTTATAGAAATAGATGAGGTATTTGATGCCAGGATAGTTCCCGGTTTGCAAATAGTACTTAACTGTTTAAACAGGTTTAATTTAATCTCTTTATTTTCTGTTGCCGCTTCTACAACAAGGTCCGCGTTTGCAGCACCGGTGTTTAAGTCAGTATAAGTTTTGATGTTGTTAAGTGTATTTGTTTTTGCACCTTCATCAATAGTTCCTTTTTTTATTTGTTTGTCAAGGTTGGTACTAATTGTTGCTAATGCTTTCTCCAGTGCATTATCGTTAACATCTACTAAAGAAACGTTAAATCCATATTGAGCAAAAGTGTGGGCTATTCCGTTTCCCATGGTTCCGGAACCTATAACAGTTATATTATTTATCATAAATATTAGGTATAAAATTCATCAATATTAGCTAAATGATTTATTTGTTTCACATAACTTTATTTTATGGCCTATAATAATCATGGTC
>Ga0207153_1082_pt1 | contig 20219 bp, 15 predicted proteins | sample Alteio_BWMinHeat_27_FD_153580 | JGI IMG/M metagenome (GOLD analysis project Ga0207153, IMG submission 153580) | Enriched cells from forest soil in Barre Woods Harvard Forest LTER site, Petersham, Massachusetts, United States -... | ecosystem: Environmental > Terrestrial > Soil > Temperate forest >...
CTCATTACTTAAATATTGTATTCCCGTTTTTTGCCATCATAGCCGCAAAATACTTATATAATGTAAAAGGTGAAAAGAGCATCAAAGCAATTCGCGCTGTGCAAATGGTAGTGAATATATTAATGGTAGTAGTCATTTGCCTGCTCGAATATTACTTTATGCCGGCAAGTACAGGTTTAGTGCCCATAATAATGCTTGCTGTTGTTATCCTGTTATTGCGTTTGTCGCAACGAATAAGTTCGCAAATCATCCCCCAGGTTATTTTCAGGACTTTGATCGTATCGTTTATCATTAATATATGGCTCAATACCGCCTTCTATCCTGCACTAATGCACTACCAGTCCGGCAGCGAAGCAGCGATGTGGATCAATAAAAATAATCCCAACAAACTGCCGGTGGTAGAGATCAGCGACGAATACATGACGGCTATGCAGTTTTACAGCGACCAAATCCCTGTCAACATAAACCCCGACGGAACCGGTAACTTACCTAACGGCCCGTTTTTGTTGTATGCAACCAATAATATAGTTGATCAGCTGAATGCTAAAGGCTGGCACACACAAACGGTTAAAACATTTCAACGTTATTGGGTTAGTCGTTTAATACCTGCGTTTTTAAATAAAGCCACACGCGCAAAAGAGTTGACGCCGGTTGAGGTGGTGCTGGTGAGTAAGTCTGAACCATGATTTACACGATTAAAGGATTTGTAGGATTTTCAAGAACCAGCTAATTAAATCCAGGCAATTCCCCGTTATCATGCCTATTAAAATTAATTCTTCAATCGTGTGAATCCTTTAATCGTGTAAATCAAGGTTCAGACAATTTATCCTACTTTTGCCGCCATGAACACTTCGCTTAAAAATAAATACGATAGCATAATATTTGATTTGGATGGTACGCTTTGGGATAGTACCGGTAACGTAGCTAAAGCGTGGCAACAGGCTAAAGAGGAGGTGGATTATATTTCTTTGGATTTTACCAAAGATGTGATCCGCTCCATTACCGGCATGACTTACAAAGCGATATTTGAAAAACTGCTACCCGATTTAACTGAAGAAAAGCGCGAAGGCTTTAAAGCGATCGCTTCAAAATATGAGCTGGATGTTTTACATACCCTGGGTGGCGAGCTTTATCCCAAACTGGACGAAACGTTAAAATACTTACTGGCCAACTATAAGCTATACATTGTAAGCAATTGCCAAAGCGGCTACATAGAAGTGTTTTTTAAGATAAGTAAAATGGAGCATTACTTTTTAGGTCATCAATGTTACGGCACCAAAAGCTTGCCTAAATCTGAAAATATTAAAGACATTATAAAAGACCATGATTTAAAAGCTCCGGTTTATGTAGGAGATACCATGGGCGATTATACTGCCGCTACTACCGCCGGTGTTCCGTTTATTTTTGCGGCTTACGGTTTTGGCATTGTTAACGAAGACCAGGTAGCTACAATACAGGAATTTAAAGAATTGAGAGATATTTTATAATAAACTTTTGCTTCGATATTATTGTTTATCGTATGTCATCTCGAACGATAGTGAGAGATCTATACACAAGTATTGAGGTCAATTTATTTGTATAGATTTATACATCGTGAGGGTCGAAATGACAATTTAAATTGCCGCTATGAAAATCACCAAATACCTGCATTCCTGCCTTGTTTTTGAACTGGATGGCTACAAACTATTGGTAGATCCCGGAAACTTTACGTTTGTTGAAGGACTGGTAAAGCCGGATGATTTTGCAGATGTGGATGCGATGATAATTACCCATATCCACCCGGATCACTACTATCCCGAAAATATTAAAAAAATACTGGCTATAAAGCCCATGCCTGTTTATACCGTTGCCGAAGTAAGTAAAGCAATGGAAAAAGAAGGCATTGAGAGTACAGTTTGGGAAGCAGGGCCGCACCAACTCGGTCCTTTTAAACTTGAAGCCATATCTATAGTTCATGAACCTTTATTGGATAACCCTACACCTCAAATGATGGGACTGGTTATCAATGATAAAATACTACATCCTGTAGATTCCATGGAGGATGCATTACTGAAATATAAAGAAATAGAATTGCTGATTATGGTATCAATGGCACCATTTGCCAATGAACTGCGTATTGCAGGTTTTGCAGATAAACTTCAGCCTAAGCAAATTCTACCGGTACATGATGGCTATGCTAAAGATTTCTTTATAGAGGCTCGTTATAAAAATTACTTCGCTCATTTCGAAAAACAAGGCATCGCGTTTCATAAGATTTATAAAGCCGGCGACGGTATGGATTTGTAGTAATTCGGGTTATAAATATTATTGACGATTTATAATTATTACTAAAAATTAAATATAGCAAAATAATATAGCCTCGGTTAATAAATATATAACTTCAATTAAGTTTTTGTAGGTAATTATAGTTTATAAAATACGATTTTATAATTTTCGCTCATTTAATTAATCTAAAATTGCAATTAAATGATGGTAAAATTGCTTAGGCGTTAAGCTCACTAACTTATACGTCATTTTTTATGATAAAATGTTGTTACAACTCCTATCTTACTAATAGGTAACCGATTTATGTTATAGTTTTGCATTGTAATAAATGTTATTTAATGTTAAATTCAATATTTAAACAATCAGTTTTAGCAATTTTACTGGTTTTATTAATAACCCCTACTCAAGCTCAGCAAAAAGTACTGGGAATCAAAGAGGCCGAAGAAATTGCACTCAATAATTACGGTACTATCAAGGCTAAGAGTAACAATTTAAATGCTTCTAAAGCATTTTTAACAGAAACCAAAACCGAAGCTTTACCTGATGTAAATATATCGGCCCAACAAGACTACGGAACTGTTAACGGAACTACCGGCCCGTTATACGGTTACAAAGGTCTTTCTGTAGCTTCATCCGGTCCTTCGTTGGCAAACCAAAACTGGAACGCTGCCTTTGGTTCATTATATCTGTCAAATGTGAGCTGGGATTTCTTTTCATTTGGAAAAGCCCGTGAACGGATTAAAGTACAGGGCCAGATAGTTACACGTGATGCCAGCGATTTGGAACAAGAGCGTTTTCAACACCAAATTCGTGTGGCAAGTACTTATTTAAATTTATTGGTAGCACAACAATTAGCCAAGGCGCAGGAGGATAACCTAAAACGTGCTACTGATGTACAAACTGTGGTGGTTGCCCGTGTGAAAAATGGATTAAACCCCGGGGTTGATTCATCATTAGCAAATGCCGAGGTTTCTAACGCCAAAATCGCATTGACAAACGCGCAACAAACTGTACAGGATCAAAATACGCAACTTGCTATTTATATGGGTGTACCGCCCCAAAATTTTGAGTTGGATAGCGCATTCATCAAAAAATCGCCGCCAAATCCCGACCCGCAGCCGGCTACGGATTTTAGTCATCACCCCGAGTTGAACTATTTTAGAAGTTTGATAGGAGTAAGTGACGAACAGGCAAAATATTTAAACACATTTGCTTACCCTACGTTTACGTTATTTGGTATTTACCAGGGTAGGGGATCTGGTTTTAATTCGGCTTATGGTAACGGTAATTTAAATGCTTATAGTGGCAGTTATGGCGCAGGTGCCGACCCAACCCGTCTAAATTACTTATTCGGAGTAGGCATGATATGGAATATTACCACACCATTCAGGGTTCATTACCAGGTTAAGTCGCAAAAATTTACTTCACTGGCTTATCAAAATCAATATGACTTGGTAGATCAGCAATTGCGCGACCAAACAGCGCTGGCTATAACAAGGATAAACAATTCGCTTAAAAACTTTAAGGAGGCGCCAATTGAAGTAAAAGCTTCTACAGATGCTTATAATCAAAAAGCTGCGCTTTATAAAAATGGGTTAGCCAACATTGTAGACTTTACTACTGCGTTATTTACGCTGAACCGTGCCGAAATTGATTTGGACATCAGTCTGAACAATGTATGGCAGGCCATTCTGTCAAAAGCTGCGGCAACAGGCGACTTTGGCGTATTTATAAATAATTTTTAATAACAATACACAACACATAAAATGGGAATGATCAAAGGCGCGCTGCAAAAACCAATTACCATATTGGTTATAGTAGCCGGACTCTTTTTCTTTGGTATTAATGCGGTAAGGACTATCAAAATTGATATTTTCCCCGATCTGAATTTACCGGTTATTTATGTTTCGCACCCTTATGGTGGTTTTACCCCCGACCAGATGGAGGCTTATTTCGGTAAGCAGTATGTTAACTTGTTACTATTTGTATCGGGCGTTAAAAGTATCGAAACAAAAAATATACAAGGGTTAACACTAATAAAAGTTACATTTTACGAGGGTACAAATATGGCCCAGGCGGCAGCGGAGGTGACGAGTTATACCAACCGGGCCCAGGCGAGTTTCCCGCAGGGTTCCCAGCCTCCGTTTATTCTGAGGTTTGATGCCTCCACATTACCGGTGGGCCAGCTGGTATTAAGCAGCCCTACCCGTACTAATAACGAATTGCTTGATTTTGCTACCATATACATCCGTTCGGCATTTACAACTATACCCGGTCTGGTTGCGCCGGCCCCGTTTGGTGGTAACCAGCGTACAATAGTAATTAAAGCCGACCCGGAGTTGTTACGGGCACATAACCTTACACCAGATCAGGTGGTATTGGCACTGCGCGATAATAATCAAAATACCCCTGCAGGTAACGTACGCATGGGTAATTTAAATTATTTGGCACCTGCTAATACAACAATTGCTAAGGTTAGCGAGTTTGGCGATATCCCATTATTTAAAAATGGTGTACAAACTGTTTTTTTAAGAGATGTTGCCACTGTTGAAGATGGCGCCGATATTACCCAGGGTTATGCCCTGATAAATGGTAAGCGTTCTGTTTACCTGCCTATTACCAAGTCGGCAACCGCATCAACATGGGATGTGGTTCAAAATCTTAAAAAAGCAATACCACGTTTCCAGGCATTATTACCAGCTGATGTAAAGCTTTCATTCGTGTTTGACCAGTCGGTATATGTAATTAATGCCGTTAAAAGTTTGGCCGAAGAGGGCGCTATTGGTGCAGTACTTACCGGGCTAATGGTACTTCTGTTTTTGGGAGACAGGCGCGGTGCATTGATCGTGATATTAACCATCCCAACCTGTGTTATATCTGCTATATTCTTCCTTTCGTTGTTCCATCAAACCATCAATATCATGACCTTGAGCGGGCTTTCGCTGGCCATAGGTATTTTGGTAGATGAATCGACAGTAACAATAGAGAATATTCACCAGCACTTTGATATGGGTAAACCAAAGGCTTTGGCCATATGGGATGCCTGTAAGGAAATTGCGTTCCCCAAATTATTGATCCTGTTTTGTATCCTGGCGGTATTTGCACCGGCGTTCACCATGACAGGTATACCGGGTGCTTTGTTCCTGCCATTGGCTTTGGCTATTGGCTTTTCCATGATCGTTTCTTATTTGTTAGCGCAAACCTTTGTGCCTATAATGGCCAATTGGTTAATGGTTAATACGCACGAAGATAAAAGCCATAAAGATGGTTATGCCATGGAAGATGAGGGTGACCATTGGGCGCAAAAAGAACTGGCAGCTAAAAAAATTACTGAGGCTAAAGGAAAAGACGTTAAAGGTTTTGATAAGTTCAGGGTAAAATATCTGCAGTTGATAGATCATATGATGCCTTATCGCAAAATATATGTAAGTGTATATATTGTGGCTGCATTTGGTTTAGCATTTTTAATTTTTAATATTATAGGCAGGGATGTGTTACCAAAAGTAAATTCGGGTACGTTCCAGATCAGGCTTCGTGGTGCCGACGGTACCCGTATGGAACGGACAGAAGCTACTGCCGTAACCGCTTTGCACGTGGTGCAAAATGTTGTTGGCCGCCAAAATGTAGAAATTACTTCAACTATGGTTGGTCAGCACCCTTCATCATTTTCAACAAACCCGATATATCTGTTTATGGCGGGCCCGCAGGAAGCAGTAATGCAGGTAAGTTTGGCCGAAAGTTATAAAGTTAAAAACCTGGACGATTTGAAAGAAAAGATCAGGATTGCGATGAAAAAAGCAATGCCCGATGTCCGCATGACCTACGAGCCGATAGAACTTACAGATAAGATATTAAGCCAGGGATCGCCTACACCAATTGAAGTAGCGGTAACCGGTAAAAACAAAACAGAGAATGCCGATTTTGCTAATAAAATAGTAAATAAACTACAGAATATACCTTATTTACGTGACGTACAGATTGCACAATCCTATAAATATCCATCCGTAAATATAGATATTGACCGTGTGCGTGCCGCGGAATTAGGTGTAAGTGTAAATGATATTTCACGTACCCTTACTGCATCTACATCTTCATCCCGTTTTACCGAAAAAAACAACTGGATAGACTTAAAAGGTAACTATAGCTACTTGGTGCAGGTAGAGGTGCCGGAGTACCAGATGTCGAGTATTAATGATATTAAAGAAATCCCGGTATTAGCTAACCAGTCAAGGCCGATATTGGGCGATGTTGCCAACATAACACAAAAATTAACAAATGGCGAGGATGATGATATTGGCGCTATTCCTACCATGTCGGTAACAGCTAATACCTTTAACAAAGATTTAGGTACAGCTACAAATGACGTACAAAAAGCTATTGGCGAGGTTGGTAAGCCACCACGTGGTTTAACCGTTGAATTACGTGGCCTAAGTAAAACATTAACCGAAACCTTAGATAGCTTACAAACAGGTTTATTGGTTGCGGTATTGGTTATATTTTTAATGCTTGCCGCCAATTTCCAATCATTTAAAGTATCGTTAGTGGTACTTTCAACAGTACCTGCTGTGTTATTTGGTTCTTTGTTATTAGTTAAGTTAACAGGGGCTACATTAAACCTGCAATCGTATATGGGCATGATCATGTCTGTTGGTGTATCTATATCTAACGCGGTGCTATTAATAACTAATGCTGAAGAAATAAGGATGCACACCGGCAATGCACTATCAGCTGCCCGTGAAGCAGTAGCCTTACGTGTTCGCCCAATATTAATGACCAGCTTAGCAATGGTTGTGGGTATGATACCAATGGCATCGGGTATTGGCGAAGGCGGTGACCAAACATCCCCATTAGGCCGCGCGGTTATCGGCGGATTATTCGCTTCTACATTTGCTGCATTATTAATTTTACCTTTGGTATTTGCCTGGGTACAGGGTAATGCCACCACACAATCTGTTTCATTAGATCCTGAAGATAAAGAAAGTAAATTTTATGTCCCCTTGCATCACAATGAAACCAACCTTCACCATCCGCTTCCAAACCGAAATGAATAAAAGCGGCGAAGATTAGCTTCATTGCCATTAAAAAACAAATTACTTTAATGAAAATCACAAAAAATAAATCAATCCTTAGCTTACTTGCCTTTACAGCAGTAGCGATTTTACTGAGCTCATGTGGTTCAGACAAAAAAGAAAAAGAAGAACAGGATGCTACTGTAAAACAAGCTAATGCCATTGATACACCTACTGTAACGCTTGTTCCTGTAAAAAAAGGTAAATTAAACTCTGTAATAAGTGTGCCCGGCGAGTTGGTGCCTTACCAGGAAGTTGACCTTTTTGCTAAGATAAACAGCTACGTAAAAAAGCTGAATGTTGATATTGGTTCCGAGGTTCACCAGGGGCAATTACTGGCGACTTTAGAAGCGCCTGAAATAAACTCGCAACTGGCATCGGCCAAATCAAAAATTGAGCAGCAAAAAGCTATTTTTTTTGCCAGTAAAGCTACTTATGACCGTTTGTTGAGTACCAGCAAAACACCGGGTACTGTATCGCAAAATGATTTGGAACAGGCAGAAGCTAAAAAGAACTCTGATGAAGCGAATGTAGAAGCTGCAAAATCTGATTATAACGGTGTAGCCGCTAATTTAAGCTACCTGCAAATAAAAGCTCCTTTTGATGGCGTGGTTACCGCGCGTAATGTGAACTTAGGTGCCTATGTTGGTCCGGGTGGAAGCGGTAATGTGCCATTGTTTGTGGTACAGGATCAAAACCGGATGCGTTTAGTTATTTCTATACCTGAAAGTTCAACCGGGGGCTTAAATGATAAGGATATAGTAACATTCAGTATCAAATCAAACCCAACTAAAAAGTACAAAGCACAGGTAAAACGCTTAGCCGGCGCACTTGATGTTAAACTTCGCTCTGAGCGTTTAGAGATGGATGTTTATAATAAAGACAAAGAGTTACTGCCACACATGTTTGCCGAAGTTGATGTACCATTACCATCCCGCGATAATACCATTATATTGCCTAAATCTGCAGTGGTAACTTCTACAGAAAAAGTATTTGTGATTAAAGTTGTTGATCATAAAGCCCAATGGGTTGATGTTAAAAAAGGACTTACATCTGGCGACATGATCGAGATATATGGCGGCGTGCAACCTGGCGATATGATTGTTAAGCAGGCAACTGAAGAAATACGCGACGGGTCAACAGTAAAAGACAGCGAAGCTACAGAAAGTGCACCTGCTGCAAAGAAAGATAGTACAGTAAGCAAAGCTAAATAATAACTACTGGAGTTTTTTTAACAGGTCAACACCAACGTTATCAGTACTGGCAGTTGCGTTTGATAAAATTATTACAGCCAGGTTTTTTTCCTTATTAAAAGCTAAAAAACTACTGCTGCCATAAGTGCCGCCATTGTGAAAATAATAGTCGGTACCATCCACTTTTATGATATGCCAGGCTAAACCAAGCCTGGCATCATTGTTATAAGTAATTTGGTGTGTTAGCTTAAGAGCTTTGGCAATTGATGTCGCAACATTATCATTAATATTAGCTTTGGCATATTTTACCAGGTCATTAACTGTTGACCGTAATGCACCGCATGAGGCAAGCGCATCAAAATCCCAGGGGATGGTTTGTTCGCTGTCGTCATTATAAACAGGTGCAAAACGTATTTTGATTAACGGGTATAAGTGTTGTAATGTATTGGACATGCCCAATGGACTACAAACAATTGACGATGCCATTTCTTCAAATGATTTACCGCTTATTTTTTCTAAAATAGTTCCTAATATCCCCACGGCCAAATTCGAATAAGCATAATGCTCGCCTGGTTTAGTTTCTAATTTGCATGTTTTAAGATAAGCATATAGCAACGTTTTGTTGTAGTTGGCATAAGGGTTTAACTTATCATAAGGTTTTTGCGACGCAAGATTATCTGGTATGGATGGCAAACCTGAAGTATGGTTGATTAAATTCAGTAACGTGATGTTTTTTAATTCGGCGTTGTTTGCCACTGAATCGGGCAGGTATTTGCTTATTTGATCATCTAATTTTACTTTACCGCCATTTACATAGCTTGCTAATATTGTGGCCGTAAATGTTTTGGTGATTGAGCCTATCTCATATATTGTTTCGGCGGTAGGCAATTGTTTGCTGCCTTTGGTAGTTTCACCATAATTGTAAAGTCTCGCCGTGCCGTTTTTAATTATACCGATGCTTAAACCTACGGCATTTAGTTTTTGGATGTAAGCCCTTGCAGCCGAATCTACCTTTTTATCCTGTACAGACTTCATCTGGTTTGATGTAGCCACCGGGCTTCCTTTATCACCGGATTCTATCTTATAAGGCCGAAAGTAAAAAAGCTCCAGCTTGTCTTTTTCATCAAGGCTTAATAAAACCTCCATAGTTAAAGTTTCAAACTGTACTTTGTAGGTTGCAGTTTTGTTATTTACAAAACTTACCGATACCCATTTTTTGATGGCACCTAAAGGAAAAAGCTGCTGATCGGCAACTTTACGGAACGTTTCAATATTTAATTCTTTTCTGAATAACTCACCTGTTAAGGCATAAATCCCGTCAGCGTCTTTTATAGCTAAATGTTCGCTAACCAATTGCAATACAGAATCTGTTTTTTGCTGCTGACGGCTTTGTGAAAAAGTACTTTTAAAACTTAGCGTAATAAGTGCAAAAACCAGGAAAGGGAAACGGTATTTTGATAACATATACTGAAGTATCAAATATAAACTCCCCGAAAGCGGGTTTTATTATATTAAGCAGGTGTTTGCCCCGCCAGTAAATATAAAACTGCCATACGTATGGCAACGCCGTTCTCTACCTGGTCCAATATAATAGATTGTTTACTATCGGCAACATCACTGGTAATTTCCACACCGCGATTAATAGGACCGGGGTGCATAACGGTGATCTCTTTATCTAACGAATCCAATATCTGCTTATTAAGGCCGTATAGCATCGTGTATTCCCGAAGTGAGGGAAAATATTTAATGTCCTGTCTTTCGAGTTGTATACGCAGCATATTAGCCACATCGCACCAGTTTAAAGCTTTACGCAGGTCGTGTTCAACCTTTACGCCTAATGAGCCAATATATTTGGGTATAAGCGTAGTCGGACCGCAAACCATTACTTCGGCACCTAATTGTTTAAGGCAAAGTATATTTGACAGTGCAACGCGTGAGTGCAGGATATCGCCCACAATCACTACCTTTTTGCCGGCAACATCGCCATATTTCTCACGGATGGAAAAAGCATCTAATAAGGCTTGTGTTGGGTGCTCGTGCGCGCCATCGCCGGCATTTACTATCTGAGCTTTTACATGTTTGGATAAAAATATACCTGCACCCGCGTAAGGGTGGCGCATTACTACCATATCCACCTTCATGGCCAGGATATTATTTACTGTATCTATCAACGTTTCGCCTTTACTTACTGAAGAAGATGAAGCGGCAAAATTTACTACATCGGCAGATAAGCGTTTTTCGGCTAATTCAAATGATAAGCGGGTACGGGTAGAGTTTTCAAAAAATATATTGGCAATGGTAACATCACGCAGGGAAGGAACTTTTTTTATCGGGCGGTTTAAAACGGTTTTAAAGTTATCAGCTGTTTCAAATATCAGCTCGATATCATCGCGATTTAGATCTTTTATTCCTAATAAGTGACGTGTGCTAAGTCCTGCCATTTGTTTTTATTTCAGTTAAACTCCGCCGTCATTGCGAGGAACGAAGCAATCTCTGCAATTTGCAAATCCGCCATTCAAGTTCGCCGCCTATCGTGTAGAGATTGCTTCGTTCCTCGCAATGACGCTTTATTATTTACTTTTCAGATACTAACAGTATCTTATCTTCCCCATCCGTTTCTTTCCAGCTTACCACAACTTTTTGCGAAGCGATAGAATCCACATCAATACCCACATAATCCGGCGCCACTGGTAGCTGGCGCGAGTAACGGCGGTCAACCAACGTTAACAATTCAATTTTTTCGGGCCTGCCAAAAGCCAGCATAGCGTCCATAGCAGCACGAATAGTGCGGCCTGTCCACAATACGTCATCCATCATGATAACTTTTTTGCCTTCAATGATGAAATCTATTTTTGTTTGATTAGGAACCAGCGGAGATTCGCGCCTGCGGAAATCATCACGATAAAAGGTGATATCCAGGTCACCCTGTTCAATTGTACTTTCCGGTAAAATTTTTCTTAGTTCTTCGGCTACCCGTTTGGCTAAATAAATGCCCCTGGGTTGTATGCCAATTAATACCGAACCCGAAAAATCATTATGATTTTCAATTAACTGACGACATAAACGCTGAATAGTGATTTGAAATTTCTGACCGTCGAGCAGCGTAAGGTTTTGCATCGTTTGGGTGGATTTGGGCAAAGGTAATAATTTTTGTGATTAGTTAATTGGTGATTAAAGATTAACTCTAAAAATAACTTTCACAACTTTTAGGAATATTTTATATATTTACTAATCCTGTCAACCTGAAAAATATCCTTTTAAATAATGCCCGTTCGCAACCGGTTTTACGAGAACCTACTACAATTTATCTTTGGGCTAATTATTATCCTTTTTTTATGTGATGTGATCATTAAATTTATCAGGCACTTGATCCATTATACTTTCAGGTAATTAAAGCTTTTTTGAATGAGTAATTATTATGGTCTATTAGGCCACAAAAAAAGCCCCGCCGAAAATCGGCAGGGCTTTGAGAGAATAATTATTTAAAGCTTATTTTGCTTCTTCGTCAGTTGAAGTGGTTTCAGCTTTTTTAGCTGCTGCTTTTTTAACAGCTGCTTTGCTTTCTGCGCCTTCCATTTGTTCTTTCAATTGAGCAAGAACGCTAAGATCACCTAAAGTTGATTTTTCAACCGAATCCTTCACTTTCTTCACCGCGTTGTTAGCAGATTTTGCTTCTTTCTTACGGTTTTCAAATTCTTGTACACGAGCATCAGCACGAGCTTCTTCCCATATACGAGCGTGTGAAATAACGATACGTTTGTTTTCTTTGTTAAATTCAATGATCTTGAATTCAGCAACTTCATCAGCTTTTAAGCTTTTGCCATCTTCTTTAACCAAATGTTTGGTTGGCACAAAGCCTTCAACACCATAAGGTAAAGCTACAATAGCGCCTTTATCAGTTACTTTTAACACAGTACCTTCGTGTATTGAATCAATAGTGAAGATAGTTTCAAAAGTATCCCAAGGGTTTTCTTCTAATTGTTTGTGACCTAAGCTTAATTTACGGTTCTCAACATCAAGATCTAAAACAGACACATTTAATTTTTCACCAACTTTAGTGAATTCATTAGGATGGTTGATTTTTTTAGACCACGAAAGATCAGAGATGTGAATTAATCCGTCAATGCCGTCTTCCAGTTCAACAAACACACCAAAGTTGGTCATGTTTTTAACTGTAGCTACGTGTTGTGTACCAACAGCGTATTTATCGGCAGCATTTTGCCATGGATCAGGAGTTAATTGTTTGATGCCTAATGACATTTTGCGCTCATCACGATCTAATGTCAATACTTGTGCTTCAATTTCGTCACCAACTTTCAGGAATTCCTGTGGATTGCGCAGGTTTTGAGACCATGACATTTCTGACACGTGAATTAAACCTTCAACACCCGGGATGATTTCTAAGAAAGCACCATAATCAGCAACAGTTACAATACGGCCTTTAACTTTAGAACCGATAACGATACTTTCGTCAAGCGACTGCCAAGGATGAGGAGTTAATTGTTTTAAACCTAAAGCGATACGTTTTTTCTCGTCATCAAAGTCAAGCACAACAACATTGATCTTTTGATCTAATGCAAGTACTTCTCTTGGATGCTCTATGCGGCCCCATGAAATATCAGTGATGTGCAATAAACCGTCAACACCACCTAAGTCAATGAATACACCGAAATCAGTAATGTTTTTAACAGTTCCTTCCAATACCTGGCCTTTTTCAAGTTTGGCAACAATTTCTGTTTTTTGGTTTTCCAAATCGTCTTCGATCAGCACTTTGTGCGATACCACTACGTTTTTAAACTCGTGGTTGATCTTAACAACTTTGAACTCCATTGTTTTACCCACATAAACGTCATAATCCCTGATAGGTTTAATGTCGATTTGTGAGCCTGGTAAAAAGGCTTCAACGCCCATTATATCTACGATCAAACCACCTTTAGTTCTGCTCTTCACAAAACCGGTGATAATTTCGTCATTATCCAATGCTGAATTGATACGCTCCCATGATTTTTGAGTTTTTGCACGTTTACGTGAAAGTACCAACTGTCCGTTAGCATCTTCCTGTGATTCTACAAATACATCAACTGTGTCACCGATCTTCAGATCAGGTGTATCACGGAATTCAGATACAGATACTAAACCGTCAGATTTGAAGCCTACGTTTAATACTACATCTTTGCTGTTAACATTAACAACAGTACCTGTGATAATTTCGCCCTTGGTGATTGAACTGAAAGTTCCATCATACAATTTCTCCATTTTTTCACGCTCGCTGTCGCTGTAGTTACCAAATTTTTTGTCGTCTGCGTCCCAGTCGAAATCTTCGCGCTGTGGTGCTACCGCAATTTTAGATTTGATCTCTTCGATCGAGATTGAATCAGCCTCTGACTCAATAGTTTCTTTTTCATCAGTCGCCGTAACTGTTTCCAATTCAGCTTCCTTTGCTTTTAACTCTTTTTCTGCTTCTTGTTTTTTTGCCATTAAATAATTTTTCTCCTTTTCCCAATCCTTTAATTGGGACTGCAAAGGTACGGATATAATTTAATTCCGAAAAAAATAATTTACTGTTAAATGCTGATTTTTAAGGGTTTTTAAAGCTTTATAGTAACTTTTATGTGATTTGGTGTCGCAAATGACTGTATTGAAGTGTCGATATTGATCAGGCCTCCTGTAGTTTAGGCTCTATCTCGTCAAAAATATCCATGAAATTATCTGCCAGTTCTTCGCGATAATCTGCCAATACTTTGTTCATTGCCTCTTCCTGGTCTGGCGTAAACGGATCGGTCCAAACGCGCATACATATCCTTTTTAAAGCATAAGCAATATGATGGGTTTCGGCGTAAGTATGCAGGTAGCTGGCTTTTTTAAACCCTTCAAAAAAATTAAAGAACCGGGTGCAATCCTTTAAACCTGCAAGGGTTAAAAACTCTTCTATAACATTTACATTACATCCAGCCATGTGGTCATAAAAGTCGTGAGCATTTACTTTACCGGTTGTCAGTAGCAGGTTATCCAATATTAATTCCAAAGCTATATGCCCAAGAAAAAAGGGTTTAACCGGTGAGCCTACTATTGCCGGCCGCAGTGTTTTTTTTAACTCATGCGAATGGGTGAGGAAAAAATCGGACGAGTGAAAATACTTATCAACCGCCAAATGCTTATTCCAGCCATTGATAATAAAGTTTACAGATGGATTGAGATGGTGAAGGTTTCCCGGGTGGAGTACAATAGTTTTATCGGCATTTTTCAACAGATCGGGCAGTACCGTACCTAAGGTATGGTAGCAATTGGTAACATTCCTGTCGAAATAATAATGCGATAGAAAATTCATAAGCAGTGGCCACTGTGCCTAAAATACGACTTTTTTTTATGATATAACAGATTTTGAATAACGATTTCACAGATTAGTGCCCGGTTTACATAATCGGATTAATCTGTGAAATCAATTGATAATCGGTGTTATCATATTATTATCTTTGCCATTTTTCAAGAGATAATATAAAATGAACTTTGTAGAAGAATTACGCTGGCGGGGTATGCTGCATGATATAATGCCCGGAACTGAAGATCTGTTGAATAAAGGTATGGTTTCCGGCTATATCGGTTTTGATCCAACTGCCGATTCATTGCACGTTGGCAGCCTGGCGCAGATCATGACCATGATTCACTTTCAGCGTGCGGGTCATAAACCTTTCGCGTTGGTTGGAGGTGCAACCGGTATGGTTGGCGATCCATCGGGAAAGTCGGCTGAGCGTAACTTACTATCAGAAGATGTATTGCAGCACAACCTGAATGGTATAAAAGGCCAGTTAGAAAAATTCCTTGATTTTAGCAGTGGTGCCAACAGTGCCCAAATGGTTAATAATTACGATTGGTTCAAAGAGTTTACTTTCCTGAACTTTATACGTGATGTAGGTAAACACATTACTGTTAACTACATGATGGCTAAAGATTCGGTAAAAAACCGCATCAATGGCGATACCGGCATGTCATTTACCGAGTTTACCTACCAGTTAGTGCAGGGCTATGATTTTTATTACTTATGGAAAAACCATAACTGTGTTCTGCAAATGGGTGGATCGGATCAATGGGGTAATATCGTTACCGGAACCGAGCTTATTCGTCGTAAAGATGCAGGCGAAGCTTATGCATTAACTACGCAATTGATAAAAAAAGCCGATGGCAGCAAGTTCGGCAAAACCGAAGGTGGCAACATCTGGCTTGACCCGGCAAAAACCTCTCCTTACAAATTTTACCAGTTTTGGCTAAATACCAGTGATGCGGATGCTAAAACTTATATCAGGATATTTACATTGTTTGATAGAGAAACGATTGAAGCATTAGAAGCAGAGCAGGATGCCGCGCCGCATACACGTGTTTTGCAAAAAGCATTGGCGAAGGATATTACTATTCGTGTACACGGTGAAGCAGAATATGAAAAAGCTATTAAATCATCTGAATTTTTATTCGGTAATACCGGGATTGAGTTTTTATGGGAATTGAATGATGCTGAAGTGATAAGTCTTTTTGAAGGAGTTCCTAATTACACTTTAAGTATGGAAGAATTAGAAGCAGGCATATTAGCATCTGATTTACTTGCTGTTAAAACAAGTGTATTTGCTTCTAAAGGTGAAACTGCTAAAATGATACAAGGTGGGGGCGTATCTATCAATAGAAGCAAAATAGAATCTGCAAATACTCTCTTTAAGCCTTTAGCTTTGATCAATAACAAATTCCTGGTAGTACAAAAAGGTAAGAAAAACTACTTTTTAATTATTGTGGAATAAATTTGAAAATACGACAAAAAGTATTTATTTTTGGATTAATGTCGTATAAAGAGAAGCATATTACAACTAATGAGTTAAATGAGCCAATGGCTGCATATAACTTACAGGCACCAGCCAATTTATATAGCACTGTATTAGGCAATGCTGTAAAACAGTTCAATTTAATGGGCGGCAGCAGCTATGAAATGCTTAAAATAAGTCGCGAGGGTTTGCCTAAACGCGGCTTGATGGCTTTAGCAAAAAAAATATCTTTAACCCTTCAGGAATTTGCCAACATAATGCACATCTCCGAGCGCACTTTACAGCGTTATGATGATGATACCGTAATTAAAACTGAATATACCGAGAAAGCCATTGAGTTGGCGCGCTTATACACCCGTGGCGAGGAAGTTTTTGGCTCACTTGATAAATTCAAAACCTGGATGAAAACTCCGCTTTATGTTTTTAAAGGTGAAACACCCGTTTCACTTTTAGATACCTCCATTGGCTTTGATATGATTTTTAAAGAGTTGGGCCGCATTGAGCACGGTATTTTTGCCTAAATGATACTTTATCGTATTACCCGGTTTGCCTATGCCGACTTGTCTGGTAGCGGCGCACGCCAATTTGGCGGCCGTTGGAACAGCGAAGGGAAAGCTATGGTTTATTTGGCCTCATCGCGCTCATTAGCTACTTTAGAAGCATTAGCGCATTTATCGCCAACCAATTTACCGGATGACTATTGCATGATGACTATCGAAACGCCGGATAATGTTACCGCTATTGATGAAATCCAATTACCCGAAAACTGGAATGAGTTCCCCGAGCCAGGTGCTTTACGGAAATTAGGAGATCTGTTTTTATCAGATAAAAAATACCTCCTGTTAAAAGTACCGTCGGCTATTGTAAGAGAGGAATATAATTACCTGCTGAATCCACTGCACCCGGATGCAAAATCAGTGAAAATAATTGGTACGCAGCCTTTCTATTTCGACCAGCGGCTTATTTCCCGTTAATAATGTCCTCTTATTTTATCGTGTATTTTGGCATCGTACAACTTGCGTAATGCTGCGTGTGTTTGCTGTGGTAATGGCGACAGCATAGACGCCTCTACGTTGCTGTAAACTTGCGACACTTTTGATGCACCGGGAATTACGGTTGTTACTTCCGGGTGATCTAAAATCCAGCGGATGGCCCATTGCGCCATTCTATCATCAGGCAGTAAAGCTTTAATTTCGTTGGCTAATTCTACACCTTCCTTAAAATCTACGCCCGAAAAAGTTTCACCTGCATTAAATTTCTCGCCATTGGCATTATAATTACGATGATCGTTATCAGCAAATGATGTGTTTGCATTGAACCTGCCGGTTAACAAGCCACTCGCCAGTGGCACACGAACAATAATTGCCACATTTTTTTCTTTTGCTTTAGCAAATACTTTATCAGCCACATGTTGGCGGAACAGGTTAAAGATTATTTGTAATGATGCTAAGCCGTCCTGTTCCAAACAGATCAATGCTTCTTCGGATGTTTCAACACTTGCGCCAAAATGTTTGATCAGGCCTTCCTGCTGAAGCCTGCGCAAATTATCAAACACTTTACCTGCCTGCATTTCCTCTGTTGGGATACAATGCAATTGCTCCAAAAATAATTGAGATATATCCAGGTGTTTTAAGGAATCTTCGGCCTGGCTTTTCATGGCATCATAAGTGAAGTTTTGCGGCCAACCGTTAGGCGTATCGCCACGCCTTCCTAATTTGGTGGCGACAAATATTTCTTTGTTTACCGTTTTTAAAAACTTGCCTATAACGGTCTCGCTCACCCCCATGCCATAAACATCGGCAGTATCAATAAAATTGCCGCCTGCATCCACATAAGCCTGTAATATGGCAAAAGCATCCTGCTCATTTACATTTCCCCAATCGGCGCTGCCTAATTGCCATGTGCCTAAACCTACTTCGGCTATAGGTGTGCCTTTAAAATCCCTGTATTTCATTATTATAACCTTAAATAAAATTTGAAGTTTCCTGTTTTAATATAGTTAGTACCTGTGGTGTTACGTTACCGAAAAATGATATGCCTGATGCGCCATTATTAAATGCTATTCTTATCCCTTCGGCTATTTCATCATCGCTTTTAAAATCGGATAAATAAAGGCCTGCATAAAGCGGGAACGATCCGTTTAAAAAATGTACGCCTTCGGCAACGGCATTGCCTATCCAGCTTACACCCTCTTTATAAAAACCGTGATATATCATAGGGCAAACACCATCCAGTTTCCAGTTGGTCCAGTCCTGCCGCACATTGCGGCGCGCAACTTCCGGCGTGGGAAATACGGCTGCGGTAATTTGCTTTTTATGTTGATGAGCAATATTTGATAAGCTGTTTACAACACGTGTAATATTGTTGTAGCGGAATAATCGCCATGAAAGGCTTGCTTCAGGGAATTGTATATCTGAAAGCTCTATACCATACTGTCCTTTAAATTTCGCCCGGCATACTTCGCAATAGCAATAATCATATTCGGGCAGCTCTTTGGTTTGCTCAATATTATATTTGTTCCATAAGTTTACCGGTAATATTACATCGCAATAACGCACATAGTCAAGGTGAATGCCATCAATATAATCTTTACTTAATATATCATTTACCTGCTGCTCCAGGTATTGCTGCACTTCGGGGCGCGACGGGCAAAGCCAGCGGTAATAATTTACATATGGTGGTTTATCAGCACACGAATCGCCATTACGGTTTTTACTATACCATTCCGGATTGGTTGTTATCAATTCGGCACGGTTGAAGGTCCACATCCAGCGATGAGCTTCCAACCCCTGTGCTTTTGCCGCGCGGAAATGGCGTTCGCTATCTGCCTCAAAAAATATCCCGGTTATACCCGCGGCTTTATAAGCTGTGTAACGCGTTGTTAAGTCGTCGTCTGTATCTTTTTGATTGGGGTTTGTCCAAACCCAATTTTTTAGCTTGTTCTTTTTCTTTACATCAGCTGCCCTGCTTTGTAACGGCATTTGCGATGCTGCCCCAACCAACAAACCTGCCTTTAAAAAATCACGCTTATTCATTTGTTTTATTTATTAATTGATGAACCAGGCCTTCCTGGTTTATGGTCCAGGTTATTTTTGTAATTTCATCAGTTATCAATACCATAAATTGATGATCAGTGGCCTCCAGCCGAAGCATATTTGGTTTATTGCTTATCATAACCTTAGATGAAAGCTGTAATTTATTCAAAGATTTTGAATAAACGCGATGTTGGTTATACGCTGACTTTTCTTTGTAATATACCAACCATAAATATCGTTTTTGCTCCTCGGTATAAGGCAGGGTAAATATGCTGTTATTTGCTTTGGTAAATTGCAAATATCCCCAACGCTCCGGGTAATGCATGTCAACCACTCCCTGTGGTGACCATACCCAATTATGTTCGGATAAATTGCGGCCATTTGCTCCTTTTAACTTTACATATTTACCATCGACTATTTTGGTATCCCATTCTACCCGCGAAAAATTAATGCGCCAAAGCGTCCCTTCTCGGGGTACATGTACATTATTACCTAAGCTAATCGCCTTGTAAGGTAAAGCTATCTCAATGGTCCAGCCTTTGTCCGTATCTGTAGCATCGTTTATTGTTCCCTGTATTTTCACCGCCGAGCGCAGGCCCGGCGAATCCCAGCTGAACATGGCGTTGCCGCCATTACGGTAAGGTTTATTTAAAAACAGATCGAAAAGAGTGTTTAAAGCATTAAACTCCATCTCGAAATATTGATGGGTTGTATTGTTGGGGTTAACAAAAACCTCGAAATCATTATCGTTAAAAACGATCTCATCACGCTTTTTTAAGTTTGCCCAAACATGCGGGTCATTAATTTGCGCTGCGATATACAGGCAACTATCATCCCAAAGCATTTTGTCGT
>Ga0207153_1072_pt1 | contig 20194 bp, 18 predicted proteins | sample Alteio_BWMinHeat_27_FD_153580 | JGI IMG/M metagenome (GOLD analysis project Ga0207153, IMG submission 153580) | Enriched cells from forest soil in Barre Woods Harvard Forest LTER site, Petersham, Massachusetts, United States -... | ecosystem: Environmental > Terrestrial > Soil > Temperate forest >...
AGGGAATCGGCGGCGAGGAATTTGCAGATTTCTTCGGGGGAATTGGAGGAGGCGATCAATTCTTCGCGCGTGGGCGTGTCCACGCCGTAGTAGCACGGAGAGATCGTGGGCGGGCAGCTGATGCGCACGTGGACTTCTTTGGCGCCGGCTTCGCGGACCATGCGCACGATTTTGCGGCTGGTGGTGCCGCGCACGATGGAGTCGTCGACGAGAATGACGCGCTGGCCTTCGATCAGGCCGCGGATGGGGTTCAATTTCAGCTTGACGCCGAAATTACGGATGGCTTGCGACGGCTCGATGAAAGTTCGTCCGATGTAGTGATTGCGGATCAAGCCCATGCGAAACGGGATTTTGGATTCGAGCGCGTAGCCGACCGCGGCGGGGACGCCGGAATCGGGCACGGGGACGACGATGTCTGCATCGACCGGATGTTCCTTGGCAAGGAGGCGGCCAAGCATTTCGCGGCTTTCGTTTACGGAGCGGCCAAAAATAATGCTGTCCGGGCGGGAAAAATAGACGTGCTCGAAAATGCACTGCTGGAGCGGCTTTGGCGGCGCGAAGCGGATGGACTCGATGCCGGATTTCGAGATGCGCACCATTTCGCCGGGCTCGATTTCGCGGACGTATTGGGCGTTGAGCAGGTCGAACGCGCAGGTTTCTGACGCCACCAGCCAGGAAACGAAGCCGCCGGGGGTAATCAATTTCCCCAGTACCAGCGGACGGAAGCCGCGGGGATCGCGCACCGCGTACAACTCGTCCTGCGTCAGCATCACCAGCGAGTAGGCGCCTTCCACTTGATTGAGCGCATCGCCCAGCGCCCCGGAAAGATTACGCGCTTGCGAGCGCGCGATCAGGTGCACGATGACTTCGGTGTCGCTGTTGGTCTGGAAGATGGAGCCGCGATGTTCGAGTTTGCGGCGCCACTCAGCGGCGTTGGTGAGGTTTCCATTGTGGCCGAGCGCGACTTTGCCCTTGTTGCAATCGATCATGATGGGCTGCGCGTTCAGCAGCGCCTTGTCGCCGGCCGTGGAATAGCGCGTGTGGCCGATGGCCAGGCTGCCGGGTAATTGCGCGAGCACACCAGGTTGGAAGATTTCTTCGACTTCGCCCATCGCGCGATGGAGATGAAGTTCATTGCCGTCGCTCGAAACGATGCCGGCGGATTCCTGCCCGCGATGCTGCAGGGCGTAAAGACCAAGATAGGCGAGGTTGGCGGCTTCGGGATGGCCGAAAACGCCGAACACACCACATTCGTCGTGAAAATGATCGTCGAACGAATTGGTGAGGACACTCATAGAATCAAATCTTCACACCAAAATGTGCCGTAACGCCCGGCAGAAACAACCAGACCAAAACCGTGACCATCCCTACGGTCAAGACAATCGTGAATAGGCTCCATCTCACCGTGATCAGGCTTGCGAGCCAAATTAAAGCAACGATCAGGCTCAAATACCAACCAGCTCTCTTGGAGACGTAGAGACACCAAGCAGCAGTTCCCGTAAGCAAGACGAATGCACACCAACCCGCAGTAAAAGGCACGCTGACATTTTGTCCAGACAGCAATGTCCGTGTTATGCCGAACCCGCCAAAAAGAAAGACTAGCGTAAAAAACCAAACAACTCGACTTTGACCGATCTGGATCGATGTAACGGTCATCTCTGTGCCAACGTGCGTTCGAGCGAATGGGCCCAGGCATCGCGAAGCGATTCGACGGAACTATCGATCACCGCGTTCCCCTTGTATTGGATGCGGAAAGCATCGCCGCGGATGACCTCGCCGATCTGTTGCGCCGTCACGTTGTATTGTCTCGCAGTATGGAGAACAGCGGCAAGTTTTGATGGGGTGACGGAGACGACGGCGCGGGCGCCGCGTTCGTTGAAGAGGGCGGACTCGGCGGGGAGCAAAGAATCCACGATGGTTATGACCGCGCCAAGATGGGGCGCAACATGTTGCGCCCCTACGGAAGACGAGGCAAAGCAGGATTCGGCGAGGGTGACGGCTAGGCCGCCGTCGCTGATGTCGTGGGCGGATTGGACGGAACCTGAGGAGGCAAGAGCAACGAGGCAATCGATTAGGCGTTTTTCGGCGGCGAGGTCGATCGCGGGGGGTTCGCCGGCGACGATGCCGGCGATGGTTTTGGAGTATTCGGAGCTGGAGAATTCGCGGCGTGCTTCGGATACGGAAAAAGCAGATTCCTCGCTTCGCTCGGAATGACGGGTGCTGGGTTGGTTGCCGAGATGGGGCGCAGCATGCTGCGCCCCTACGGGGGAATTCGATCCATCGAGCAGGAGAATGACGTCGCCCTCTTCGCGGAAGGCGATTTTCAGGACGCGCGAGACGTCTTCGAGCAAGCCGAGGACACCGATGACCGGAGTTGGGTAAATGGATTTGCCGAGGGTTTCGTTGTAGAAGCTGACGTTGCCGCCGGTGATGGGCGTGCCGAGGGCGGTGCACGCTTCGGCGAGGCCGTCGATGGCCTGGGAAAACTGCCACATCACTTCGGGCTTTTCCGGGCTGCCGAAATTGAGGCAATTCGTGGCGGCGATGGGACGCGCACCGCTGGCGGCGACGTTGCGCGCGGCTTCGGCGACGGCGTGCATGGCGCCGACACGCGGATTCAACTGGCACCAGCGGCCGTTGCCGTCAGTGGACAGCGCGAGGGCGCGCTTCACTTCTCCCGTCTTTGGATCCTTGATGCGTACGACAGCGGCGTCGCTCGCCCCGGGGCCTGCGAGCGTGTTGGTGCGGACGCTGGTGTCGTACTGCTCGGTGATCCAGCGTTTGGAGGCAATCGCAGGCGAAGACAGCAACTTCATGAAATTTTGCGTGAGGTTTGCACCTTCGGGAGCGAACGCGAACCAATCCTTTTCCGATTCGACGCGCGGCGCAGGAGCCGCCAGAGGACGATTGTAGACCGGGCCTTCCTCGGCAAGGGGGTGCGCGGGAATTTCCGCAGCGACTTTGCCGTTGTTCTTGATCCGGGCGATGCCGCCTTCGGTGACCTGGCCGACGACCATGGCGTCCAAGCCCCACTTTTTGAAAACGCCGAGGACTTCCGGCTCGCGGCCCTTCTCCGCGACAAGCAGCATGCGCTCCTGGGATTCGCTGAGCATGATTTCGTACGGCGTCATGCCGGTTTCGCGCTGCGGAACTTTCGCGAGGTCGATTTCGATGCCGGTGCCGCCACGCGAGGCCATTTCCATGGTGGAGCACGTCAGGCCGGCCGCGCCCATGTCCTGAATCGCGACGACCGCGCCGGTCTGCATGGCTTCGAGGCAGGCTTCGAGCAGCAACTTTTCCATGAACGGGTCGCCGACTTGCACGTTCGGGCGTTTCTGTTTCGATTCTTCGGTGAACTCGGCGGAAGCCAGCAGCGACGCGCCGTGAATGCCATCGCGGCCGGTTTTTGCGCCGACGTAGATCACGGGATTGCCGATGCCCTTGGCCTTGGCCAGAAAAATCTCTTCTTTTTTCGCGATGCCCAGGGCGAGGGCATTCACCAGTGGGTTTTGTGAGTAGCACGGCTCGAAGCCGACTTCACCGCCGATGGTCGGAACGCCGAAACAATTTCCGTAGTTGCCAACGCCGCGGACTACGCCATCGAGGATGCGGCGATTGGCAGCGAGGGTGGCGGCGTCGGGAGCGGTGTTGCCAAGCTGGGGCGCAGCCTGCTGCGCCCCTACAACGGAGGCTGTTATCGGGCCGAAGCGGAGGGAATCGAGAATGGCGATGGGGCGCGCGCCCATGGTGAAAATGTCGCGCAGGATTCCGCCCACGCCGGTCGTGGCGCCCTGGAACGGCTCGACGTAGCTGGGATGATTGTGCGATTCGATTTTGAAGGCGGCGACGAGGCCGTCGCCGATGTCCACCACGCCGGCGTTTTCGCCCGGCCCCTGCACGACTAGTTTGCCGCGCGTCGGCAGGCGCTTCAAATGCACCTTGCTCGATTTGTAGGAGCAGTGCTCGCTCCACATCACGCTGAAAATGCCGAGCTCGGTGATATTCGGCTCGCGGCCGAGGATTTGCTTTACGCGCGCGTATTCTTCGGCGCTGAGACCGTGCTCGGCGGCGATTTCGGGAGTGACTCGAATTTCTGTGCTAGCTGTGGCCATTTTTCGCCTAGGTCTTAAGGGCGCAGCAATGCTGGGCCCCTACGAAGAAAATCTTAGTTGCGATACCAGTCAAGCGGTCGCCTTTGCGGCGCCAACCAGCGCTTCGGCCATGGACCGCAAGATGACCAGGCCGTCGGCGGAGCCCAGCGCGGATTCGACGACGCGCTCCGGATGAGGCATCAGGCCGGCGACGTTGCGCTCGTGGTTGCAGATTCCGGCGATGTTGTGCATCGAGCCGTTGGGATTGCCCGCGTCGTCGTTGGAACCGTCGGGAGTCGTATAGCGAAAAATCACCTGGCGGTTTTTCTCGAGTTCGGCGTAGGTCGCGTCGTCGCAGGTGTAATTGCCATCGTTGTGGGCAATGGGGACTTTCAGGATTTGGCCCTTTGCGGCGGCGTTGGTGAAGGGCGTATCGGTCTGCTCGACGCGAATGAATACGTGGCGACAGATGTAACGCAGGCCGGAGTTGCGCATCATGGCGCCAGGAAGAAGGCCGGCTTCGAGGAGAATCTGGAAGCCGTTGCAAATGCCGAGGACCATGCCGCCGCTGTTGGCAAATTTCTCGACGGACTTCATGACCGGAGAAAAGCGCGCAATGGCGCCGGTGCGCAGATAATCGCCATGCGCGAATCCGCCAGGCAAAATGATGGCGTCGCAGTTTGCAAGATCCAGCGATTGGTGCCAGATAAATTCGACGGGCTTGTGCAGGACGTTGCCGATGGCGTAAAACGCATCGTGGTCGCAATTGGACCCGGGAAAAACGACGACTCCAAATTTCATGCGGTTGCAGCTCCCTGTAGCGTTGCGGGAACTCCTATTTTAGCACACACGCGCGAGTTCGGACGCGGGAGGATCAAATGAGAAAGAGGAATAACGCAGAGGCGCAGAGGGCGCAGAGAATCACTGGGGAAAGAAAAATGGCCCACTGCTTTGCCTTAGCTCTCCTTCATGCTGTGATCCATGGAAAAACACAGGCGGAAGCCGAAGTTGTCCTCGACCACCATTTCGTAGCACTTGTAGACGCGCAGTGCGGGCGCTTCGACGATTTTCGCGCCGCGCTCCTTCAACTCCTCATGAAGCGGATCGAGATCGTTGACCCAGATGTAGGCATCGAGACCGAGGCCGCGCCCGCGACGTTCGGAGTTCGGGGAAGGGAGGACACCGTCGCTGACTTTTCCGAAATGAATTTCAACGGTGTCTCGCGCCACCATGGCGAAGACCGGCGGATCGAGGAAATACCCGAGGATTCGAAAGCCCAGGACGTCGCGATAGTATTCCGCCGCAGCCACAACATCCGGAACTACAAATTGCGGCGAGACTGAGGTGAGCCGCACTGCTGGTTTGCTTTTTGCCTCTGCCATGGCAAGTTTTCCCTTGCGATCAGATTGAACGGCCTGTGGGTCCGGAAGTCGTGTGCGCCGGCGCCTCCCCCGGTGGCTTGGGCAACGATTGCGCGGCCGCATCGAGGCCCAGAACATTTACCAGGCTGGAATTCGAGGGCACGATGTATTTCGTATTTTGCGCGAGGGTATTGTTCAGGACTTCGAGGCGCCGCATCATTTCGGCGCGCTCCTTGAAATAGGTTTCGGCGGCGTTGGAAACCAGCTTGATGGCTTCGGCCTCGGCATTGGCGCGCGTGACGCGGGCCTGGGCGTCGCCTTCCGCTTTCAAAATCTCCGACTGCTTCTTGCCTTCGGCTTGCAAAATCTGGCTCTGCTTGATGCCCTCGGCTTCGAGAACGGCGGCACGCTTCTCGCGTTCCGCTTTCATCTGCCGCGACATGGCGTCGGTGATGTCCCGCGGCGGCTCAATCTTCTGCACCTCCACACGCGTCACCTTCACGCCCCAGCCGTTAGTGGCCTCGTCGAGCACCTCGCGCAGGTTGGTATTGATCATGTCGCGGGCAACGAGCGTTTCATCGAGTGTACGATCGCCGATCAGGTTGCGCAGATTCGTCTGCGCCAATGTGGTACACGCATAGCCGAAATCCTGCACTTCATATTGCGATTTCACCGGATCGATCACCTTGTAATAGACAACGGCATCCACTTCGACGGTCACGTTGTCCTTGGTGATCAGTTTCTGCGGCGGCACGGTAATAACCTGCTCGCGCATGTCCACGCGCACGATATCGTCCACGAAGGGGACGATGAAGGTCAGTCCCGAGGGCGCCATTCCGTGGTACTTTCCCAGCCGCGTGATCAATCCTTTTTCATATTGCTTGACGGTTCGCGCGCCCTTAGCCAGCGCCACCAAGCCAAGCACCAGAAACGCAAAAATCGCTACCATCACCAAGCCGCCGATCGCATCCGTACCCATAGCCACTCACCTCACCTTGAGCGTCACGCCTTCGACCGATTGCACTACCACCACGGCACCGGCATCGCGGGCAGCTTCATCCCCACCGGCCAATTCCGCTCGCCAAATTTCCGCCCCGACTTTCACCATGCCCGGTTCGCGAACCGCGATGCGCTTGGTAACCACGCCGGTTTTTCCCACCACTGCATCCACGTTACTGGCCTGATCCTTCACCGTCAGTTTCTTTTTCAGCCAACTTCGAAACACCGCCAGATAGAGCAGCGCAAGCACTCCCGCCGCAATCAAACCTATCTTTGCCGAACCTGCTGCGAGTCCAATTCCGCCGCCGACCGCCAGCGATGTCCCAAGTAGCGCCAGATCGAATCCCGTCAGTGCACCAAGCGCCAGCTCGATGATCACGCAAACGATTCCGCCGATCACCAGCAGCCAATTCACCCAATTGCCCACGGAGAGACTCCTTCCGCTTCACGTACCGCGGACGATAGCATTCAGGTCTGTTGGATTCAATGACTCGTGGAGGAAATGCAGGTGCAGGCCCTAGTTCAACCGCGCTTGTACGAAAGGCGCTACTTTCGCTTCTTGCTCTTCTTGCTCTTCTTACTCTTCCTTGCCGGCCCGCGGGACTTTGATTTCTTTTTTCGTTTTGCAGGTTTCTCTGCGGCCGCCAATTCGCGCCGCTTTTTCGCCGCCCAGCCGGGCTTGTTGACCTGGCGCCCTCGCGCGATTCCCAATCCATCGGAAGGAACATTTTCCGTGATCGTCGATCCCGCGGCAATGTACGCGCCGTCGCTGATGCGCACAGGCGCCACCAGCGTTGAATCGCTGCCGATGAAAGCTTTGTTCCCGATGGTCGTTGGATATTTATGAAAGCCGTCATAGTTACAAGTGATGGTGCCGGCGCCGACGTTCGATTTTTTGCCGATCTTCGTATCGCCGAGATAACTCAGATGCATGGCCTTGGTGCCTTCGCCGATGGTGCTCCTCTTCAGCTCCACGAAATTACCGATGCGCGCGTCCGCCTTCACGTGATTGTTTGGACGCAACCTCGCGAATGGCCCGATGATCACGCGGTCATCCAGGCGGCTCTGCGCCACCACGCAATGCGGTTCCACTGTCACGTCATCGCCCAGTATCGCGTCTCTCAGCACACTGCCGGTTCGAATCGTGCACCGCGCGCCGATTTTTGTTTTCCCCAGTAACTGGACGCCGGGTTCGACGATGGTGTCTTCGCCGGCGGTCACTTCCGGATCGATGAGCACCGTCTCCGGCAACTGGATGGTCACGCCCGCGTCCATGAGTGCGCCGCGTTTTCTCTCGCGAAAAATGCGGTCGACTTCGGCGAGGTCCGCGCGCGTGTTGCAACCGAGAACTTCCCGCGGGTCCTCGGCCACATGAGCCAGCACCGTCTCACCCTTGGCGTTCAAGACGCCGATGGCATCCGTCAAATAGAGTTCTTGATGCGTGTTATTGGGTTTCACCTGGGCAAGCGCGGGCCAGAGTTTTTCCAGCGTGAAGCAGTAAATCGCGGAATTGATTTCGTTGATCTGGCGCTGCTCGTCGCTCAGCTGCGATTCCTCGACGATCGCGGATACGAGAGTCTCGGACTTCCGCACGACTCGTCCATAACCGGTGGGATCGGCCACTACCGCGGAGAGGATCGTAGCAGCGGCATTTCCTTTGTGATGCGTGGCGGCGAGCGCCTTTATTGTTTCCGTGCGCACCAGTGGCGCATCTCCCGCGAGCACAATCGCAAACTTTGCCCGGACCACGGCACGCTTGGCCACTTGCATGGCGTGGCCCGTGCCATTTTGCGGCTGCTGCAAAACCGTAACTGCACCGAGCGGCTCGACCACAGCCATAACTTGCTCGGCCTGGTGGCCGACGACAACAACCGTTTCCCTCGGTTTCAACGGCGCGCAGGCGTGTACCACCTGCTCGACCAGCGTTCGTCCTCCTGCCCGGTGCAGCACTTTGGCGATGCTGGATTTCAGCCGCGTACCTTTTCCCGCGGCTAGGATCACGATGGCGAGGTCATTGTTGGACATAAGTTTTCAGCCCATTCTGCGGGAGCAGGGGCCATTTCGCAATGAAGGGATGGTCACGACGCAGCGAATGCCTAATCAGCAGCGGAGGCGGGAGAGAGAGCGGTCAGGTAGGCCTCATTCATTTCGGTGCGGGAGGCCTCCTCCGTAGTGATGGTCCAGAGGGAAGGATCAGCCAGGAGCCGGCTGACCAGCTGCGTGTGCAGGGCATGGCCCGCCTTATAGGCCTCCACGCGGGCCAACAGCGGAAGCCCCGCGAGTGCCAGATCCCCAATCAAATCCAATGCTTTGTGCCGGCCGAATTCGTCAGGAAACCGCAAAGGCCCGTTCATGACCCCGTCATTTGTGAGGACAATGGCATTTTCCAGCGACCCGCCGCGTATCAGCCCCATGGCCTTGAGCGGCTCAATGTCGCGTTCAAAGCAAAAGGTTCGGGCACGCGCCAACAGGTACCGAAAGGTCTCGGGGCCGACGACCATCTCCACTTCCTGCTGGCCGACCAGCGGGTGGGGAAAATCCACGTAGCAGCGCACTCGAAATTCGTCTGCAGGATATATTCCTATTCGGCGGTCGCCTTCCGACACTTCCAGCGGCTTCAAGACCTTCAGGTAGCGCCGCTTCCTGCGCAGCTTTCGAATGCCGCACCGCTCCAGCATCTGCATGAAGGGTTCTGCGGAACCGTCCAAGATCGGCACCTCAATCGAGTCAATGTCGATATAGATGTTGTCGATCCCGCAAGAGTAGATCGCGGCAAGGAGATGCTCGGTGGTGGAGAGCAAGACACCCTGCTTCATCAGGCTTGTGGCGTAGCTTACCCGCGCAACGTTCTGGCCTTGTGCTTCGATGGAGAAATTGTCGAGATCCACCCGACGAAAAACGATCCCGGTTTCCGCCGGTGCAGGAACTAGGCGGACACGACCGAACACTCCGGTGTGCAGACCCACACCCTCCGCGACGGCACCGCTAGCGATGGTAGTTTGGAACATGCCCCACTCTTAATCCTAGCATGTTGTATACCACCCCCAGGTCATTTTGTGCTTTAGTATCAATACTTTAAGAAGCCTTCGACTTCTCAATTCGTCAGGGGTGTGGTAATTGCGCAACATTTTTGTAATTGTCTGTGTCTCTTTCCCATTTTGAACTTTTTCCGTTACCTTCTCCAGACCTCACTTTTTCATTCTTGGCGCGTCCCAAACCCTGGCGGTGCTATAATTAGATTTTGCAGCTTTCCGAGGATGGGTGAGGAATGAATCGAGCAGCCCGCATTGGCATAATCTCCGTTTCGGTAGTTATCTTCTGCTACGCTGGCCTGGGGCACGTCCTGGGGCATGCCACCGATGACAAAGCGTATAAATCGCTCACGGTTTACGCAGAAGTACTCCAGAAGATTCAACAGGATTACGTCGACGACCCGAACATGCACACGGTGACTGCCGGGTCTCTCCATGGCCTGCTCGAATCGCTGGATCCGCAATCCAGCTACCTCACGCCCCGCGAATACGATGAGTACAAAAAGAAGCTCCAAAACTCCGGAACCGGCGAGACCGGCCTGACCATCAGCAAGCGCTACGGATACGTGATCGTTCTTTCCGTTCTTCCCGACAGCCCGGGAACCAAAGCTGGCATTCGCAGCGGCGACATTTTTGAATCCATCGGCGGCTTCACCACGCGCGACATGTCTGTCGGCCAGGCTCTAAACCTCCTCACCGGTCAGCCCGGCACCGGCGTCAAGGTGGCGGTCATCCGCCGCGGCAAAGCCACGCCTGAGGAAGTCGACCTGGTACGCGAAAAAATGGCCGCGCCCAAAATCATTTTTCAGAAGGCGGACCCGGATATTCTCGTGATGCGCCTGCCCTCCCTTGATGCAGGCCGCGCTGACGAAGTACGCAACCGGCTGATCGATGCGGAGAAGCAGGGCATTCACAAAGTGATTCTGGATGTTCGCGAATGTGGCCGCGGCCCGGTATCCGAAGCTATCTCCATCGCGCGTCTCTTCGTTCCATCCGGCACCCTGACGACCCTTCGCGGTCAAACCGTCTCGACGCAGGTCTTCTCGGCCGAGTCCAAGCAGGTTATCTGGAAAAATCCGGTTTCCGTATTGGTGGATGCCACAACTTCGGGCGCCGCAGAAGTTCTCGCTTCTTCCATCCTTGCCAATCATCGCGGCGATGTCGTCGGCGAGCGCACCTTTGGCCTGGCCTCCGAGCAGAAGCTGATCACCATGGATGATGGCGCTGCGCTGATTCTCACCGTGGCCAACTACTACAATCCCGGTGGAAAATCGATCCTGGAAGAAGGCGTCACGCCCACGGAAGTGGTGCGCGCCGTTCCAGAAGACGATTCCGATTCCGGCGATGAAGATGCCGCGCCCGCGCCTGATACTTCGAAAGAGCCCGGTCTTGGCCCGCGACCGCTCTCTCCGGAAGATCCCATTTTCCACCGCGCGCTTGATCTCTTGAAGGCTCCCGCGAAAAAGGCTGCTTAGTATTCCGTGGCCTGTCGGCTCGCTGACATCGAATCCGATTTTTCTCATTCATTGGATACTAAGAGTGGATTCTCCAGTCTTTACCTGCTCTTTTACCTTGTTGCTCTAATTCTTGCGGCCACTGGCTGCAAAACGCCAGAGCCGGCGCGCCTGCCTCCATCGAGAATTCGAGCCATTACGCGGGAACTCGCAGCGGCCGCCAAAGCGGCAGCCCCTTCTGGCTCCGAGATTCGCATCGCGTTTCAGGTATCCGACGGAGGCGCAGAGTCCACCGATCATCTGGATATCACAATTCTTTCGGATGCAGCGGACTCCGCGGCGCGCTCTCAGGTCGCGAAAATCCTGCAATCTCTCGGTGCCGTGGCCACGCGCAACAGTTTGACGGAAGAGCTATCGGAAAGCCGCGAAGGAATCCTCTTCTTTTATCTGAGAACAGGCGTGCGAACGCACACCATTCACATTCATACCGGTTCAAAGACTCCTCCGCGAGCGGGTACCACTCCAGGGGATTCGTCTGCGCCGAGGCTGGCGATCATTCTCGACGATCTTGGGAGCGACCGCGCTGCTGCTGACGCCATCTTTGCTCTTCCTTATCCACTGACGATTTCCGTTTTACCTGATCACGAACATTCCATAGAGATCGCCAATGAAGCGCAACGCCGCGGCTTTCAGGTCCTGCTCCATCTGCCCATGCAATCCGTTGCCAACGAACACCCGGAACCGCAGGAATTGCATTCTGGAATGCAATCGGCGGACGTATCCGCGCTAGTCCAGCGGTTTTTGCAGAATGTTCCCGGAGCGGCAGGCGTCAACAATCATCAGGGTTCGCAAGCCACTTCTGATTCGGAGCTTATGTCCGAGCTCATGCCGGTGTTGCGTGACCGCCATCTCTTCTACGTCGATAGCCGCACGACGGCAGTCACGGTGGCGTTTGACACGGCGCAGGAATTCGGTGTTCGCTCCGCCTTCCGCAACGTCCCATTCCTCGATGATGTGCCCGAAGTCGCGGCCGTCCGCAAGCAGCTGCAGCTGGCCCTGCGTGGCGCTCGCGAAAAGGGAGAAGCCATCGCCATCGGGCACCCGCATCCCGCCACACTCCAGGCTCTGCGCGAAGTCCTGCCGCAAGCGCGGGCGCAAGGCGTGCAACTCGTTTTCGCCTCCGACCTCGTTCACTAGGCAAACTTCAAAGTTTCTAGTTGGCGCCAGGATTTGAGTTTTTCGCTGGAAAAAGAAAGTGAATCAGCAGGGCAAGAACTGCCATCGTGAGAAAACTGAACACGCTGCCTTCGGGACCAACCGAGCCCCCGGTGAGCCACTTCTGGCCCAGCAAGGTGGCGTTCGAAAGATGTCCATCGAAGAGCAAGCCGCTGTCTGGTACCGAAAACAGAAACGTTTCGCCGAAATCAAAGCTTGCGTGCCAGCCGACCACGAACCAGAGATTGCCGGTGCGCCGCAAGCCAAAAGCAAAAACCAGTCCGGTCATCACCACACTTGCGGCGCCCACTGGATCTTCCCCAGGGTTCCGCAAGTGTACAGCCCCGAACGAGCAGGAAAGCAGAATCGCCGCCGGCCAGAAACCAATTCCATCTGCGAGCGTATATTGGGTATAGCCGCGAAACAAAAACTCTTCAAAGAGACCTACAAATACAAATGCAATCGCCCAAATCATTCCCCAACGAGCTATTTCCCAGCCGTGCAGGGCGAGACTTCCGAACCTATATCCTCCAAAGGCGTAAATCAGCCCGACGAGCGCGGAGATTTCCACCAATCCGAAGAGCCAGCCTCGCCAGAACATTTTTCCAAATGCGCCTGGCACCGGCAGCCCGTAGACCCCCACCGGCCGATGTTCGATCTGCGACATGATCAGCGCTGCCCCAAGTATCACAAGGAAGCCGAAGGCATCCTCGACAAACAATGAGACAGGAAAAAACTGCAGTCGCGAGGGCGGTGCGAACAGTAAAAGCAGGATGCCCGCAGCAAAGCCGAGTCCGGCCACGAAGGTCGAGTAGAGCAGCAATCGCCATCCCGCGCGCAATCCTCCATCGTCTTGAAAGAAGATTGCTTTAAGACCTTCGGGGGGCGGGGCCGAAAAAGGCGGAACTGAGGGAGGATTTGGAGATGTTTCGATGTCCAATAATCACCTCAACTAGCCATGCGGGCACATATCCCTGTCGGACGGGCTCATTGCGCCACCGTAAGCCTGAATCGTCTCAAACTCTGAAGGGTTTTATCTCAAAAAAACCCTTTGAGCGGCGGATTCCGTCAACGCTTGACTCTAAGTTTCCCGGGAATGAATGATCCCCTGATTTGCAGCGCCACTCGACGCCTAATCAGGAATTCAGGGCTGGCCTTCTTCTATCGTGCCACAGGCAGTTCCGCCGCGCCAAGAATCAGGCGGCCTTTCTTCTCCTGCACGAAGACCACTGCCTTCAGATTCTCCCGTTTCCATTCGGCTTGAACTGCTGCGTTCACCTCACCCGTGAATGAAGTTTCTTCTCCAGCCTTCGCCTCGCCGATCTTTTGAATACTTCGAACAATCGCCGCGTGATGCAAATCTTCTCCAGCGTTTTCGCCACGCTTCACGGCGGAATGCAGGCCGGTTTCGGTAATCGCCAGCCAAATTTCCGCCGTGTCGTGCTGCTTTGCTCCTGCCAGCCTTCCTATCTTTACCGAAAACCGCTCCTCCCCCGGCTTGCCTGGGTTGCCGTGTCCCAATGTCACTTGCGTCTTCTCCATTCGTGCGGAATCCGCAATGGTCTGCCGCGCCTTCCGTCCCTGGCTTCCAACCAACTCGGCTCGTCCATCCACCACCATCTGCGGCGTGTAGGCGTTGCCGTTTCCCAAAACCTCGGCGTATTGATACTGACGAGCCGTCCAGCCGTGCGACGAAAACGGGTCTACCCACCCCAGCTCATTCCAGTAATCCACGTGTTCCTCCAGCGCGATGATTTCCGCATTTTCGATCGGCTGCTGCAGTGCCAGCCCCGCCAGCAGCGCGTCCGCTGGCGGGCAGCTGGAACAGCCTTCGGAAGTAAATAGCTCAACCACCACGGGTGTGCGCATCGCACCTCTAGGGGCAGGGGCCGATTGTCCGCGTGACCGCAGGCCCGCCGCAGTGACCAAAACGGAGAGGCCAAGAAACACTAATCCAGCATGGAATGCTTTCATCAAAAGTTCGCTCCTAGCTTCTACAGCATAGGATTCGCTTACTTGCATTAGGTTACCCAAACCCAACCGGACTAACCGTTGTTTTAGATTAACCGCCATGCTAGTGTTAACCGGTTATCGGGGGCCCTCCTTGCACATCTCTTCTCCCCTCGTTGGCGGCCGCCTTTGCCTCGATCTCGTTAACGTGACGCCTGTCCCTCATACACTTTCTTGGGAGGAGCTCATTCACTTCCTGGAAGCCGCACGGGTCGTCTCCGTCGAACGCAGCGCGCAACTCTTAGCCTTGCCTCAGTCCGACCCCCAAGCCGCCGAAGCTTTGCTCTTGAAAGCCCGGCAGCTCTGTTCCTCCCTGCGTAGGCTCTTCACCTCCATGCACCGCAAACAAAGGATTGCGAGTGAATGGGTGGAGCCCGTCAACGATATCCTGCGCATTACCGAAGGTCACGATGAGCTGCTTTGCGAGAAAGGCATCTGGCGAATCGAATTCATCGCCCGAGAGGGCGGCCTCGACTGGCTGCTCGCTGCGGTAGCCCGTTCTGCAGCGGAACTCGTCGCCGAGGGCCCCGGCGCACGGCTGAGGCTCTGCGCCAATCCGCGTTGCGGCCTCTTCTTTCACGATAATTCCCGCACGCACCGCCGCCGCTGGTGTTCCATGGCCATCTGCGGAAACCGCAACAAGGTCGCAGCCTTTGCGCGCAAACATTCCACACCGCCCCAGTATTCCTGACCCGAGGTGAGCCTCCCGATCTTTTTCACTTCACGTACTTCGGTGATTTCCCATTTGCCCAGGGATCATAGCTATGCGCGAACACGAGCCGCTCCGCCACTGGCGGGTGGGAGTAGAGCCAGAAGGTAATGAACAGGGGCGGATTCGGATCCGACAAATCCAGTTCCCCAAGCACCTGAAACGCGTGCGCTGCAACCTCCTCCGAATTCGGCACCAGCCCGTGAATCACTTCCAATCCGTAGACGTCCGCCGCGTGCTCTTCCATCCGGCTGACCCCGTTGATCACGGGCGAAGAGAAAAACAGCAGCACCTGCAGCAGCAAAAGCAGCACAGCCACGCAAGCCCAATCTTCCTGCCCATAAATCTTCCAGTCCTTTGCCCAATGATCGAGCATCCAGTGCAATCCTCGAAATAGGAAATAAAGCGCAAGAAAGAGGCCGGCGGCGCCCATCAAGAATCCCTGGCGCACGTGCCCAAGAACGTAGTGGCCGAGTTCATGACCCACGATGAACAACGTTTCGTCGGGGGTCATCCTTTGAATCGTAGTATCCCAAATCACGATGCGCTTGGAAGCGCTCAAGCCGGTGATATAGGCATTCACTGCGTTTGTCTTTCGGCTGGCCACCATCAAGAACATGCGGTTCTCAGAAATCGGCACCCCCGCATGCTTCGTAAGTCTCACAATCTTCGCTATGAGCTCCGGGTGTTCCTTGTTCAGGGGTTCAAATTCGTTGAACAGAGGATCGATTACCAGCGGAGTCAGTACGATCCGCCCCAGTAAAATCGCCACCGCCGGAAACCAGAAATACAGCCACCAACGCCGCGGGCTGCGCCGCATCACCGCAAATAGAATCAAGACGATCACAATCGCAAATGCCATATCCAGGAGCGCGCCTTTTGCCCAATCCCACAACCACGATCCCCAGCCCTGGATCGACTGCTCATAGTGCCGGGAAAGCGCGTGCCAGTAAGCTCGCAAGGGAAATTTGAAAAGGTTGATGGTCACAAACAGCAGCGGAACAAATACAAACGCTTGAACCCACCGCTTGTCGCTCAGGTTTTCGGCAATGTCGCGAAATTTTGCTGCCACTCCCAGACGAAGCATCAGGAACAGTACAATCCCGCTCAGCGCATAGGAAACAAAATACAGCGTATAACCCGCCTTCGAATACGCTACCGCTTTCTCATACCGCTCATGCGACAGCGCGTACTGCTCGGTTGCCTTCTCCGCGTTGCTATTCAATTCACCAGGCGGTGTTTGCGGGGAACTGCTCGGAAGTGGCGGGGCTTGCTCCAGCGGTGTGTTAAGAGGGGCACCTAAGTTTGGATTCGTGGCGCCGCGTGAAATGGCGGTGAAACACAAACACCCGCAAAGAATCAAACAAAAATGGTGACGGAAGACGTACCGTCCCATAAAGCCTCCTCGCATTTTTCTTGCCGCCATTTCCCTTACGCCCTCGGCCAAGGCCCTCACGCGCCGCGAGTATGCCGCAGCGTCTTCCTAATCGCAACAATTCACGCCATTGAATGAGATGAGTGGAAACGAACAAATGTTTCCACCCGATGGAGGCGATGCATCTTAAGGCGAGGTCTTTGGATGTGCAGTTTTCAAGGAATAGTTTCGCACTGCGCCCGTCGTCGTCAGACCGATGTGCACGATCGAAGTCCAGCGTTCCAGTTTGTGATGTCCATAGCGGTGGAACAAACACGATGCTCCGATCGAAACCCCTGTTCCCGCGGCCTCAACCACCGCAAAAGCCGCATGATTGTCAACCAGATCGTTCGTCACCAGAATCTCCTGGTCGTGCCGCCGCCGCAGATTCAAGGTCGAAAAATAATCGAGCGTTCGCGATGCCCCTACTCCGGCAAACAGCCAGGCGTTCTCTTTGTCCCAGAAGCGGTGTTCCGGTCTCATCACTTTGGTTTCGGCAGCTGCCGCTTGGTTTGTATTTTTCTCCGGCGGCGCCTGCGCTGTCGATGAATCCTGGGCGCAAATCCTGGTCGCGCTCATTGGCGCCATCAACACAAGCAACGCAATCATTCTGCGAGTCGGCAATTTCCTGCTCCTGCTACACTCTGCTTTTGCATTTTGACCCGCTTCAGTATAATCGCACCCGCTCGACCTCGAGCCACTCTGTCCACTTAGGAGTCCTCCCATGATCCGATTCCGCTTGATTCTGTCTTCAATTCTCGCAGTTGGCGCCACCGCCATCTTCACCGCCCACGCCGGCCGTCCTCCCGCGCCAGATTCCAGCGGAACCACTCCAACGCGTTCGTTCGAATTCACCTACCAGGTCCATATGCCTGCGAACGCGGACGCCGCCGCCACGCACCTTTGGATTCCCCTGCCGCAGCCCGATGCCTATCAGGATATCCGGAATTTACAAATCGACAGTCCCGTGTTGTACAAGCGGGGCCGCGAACCTGAATACGGCAACGCCTTTGCCATGTTCACGCCATCACCAGCGCAAGCTGCTTCGGGCTTTGACGTTACCATGCGCTTTACCGCGACGCGCCGCGAGCATAAGGTCCCTCCCGACGTTGCGTCACTCCAAAAAGTTTCCGCCTCCAGCGCCAACGACCCGACGATGAAGCGCTACCTCGAGCCGGACAAACTCGTCCCCCTTAGCGGCACGATCGCCGAACTTGCCAAGGAGCGCACCGCCGGCGACACCACGCCCATCCAAAAAGCTCGCCACATCTACGAATACGTCGTCGCCACTATGCGCTATGACAAATCCGGCGAAGGCTGGGGCCGCGGCGACGCCATCTGGGCCTGCACCGCCAAGCGCGGCAACTGCACCGACTTTCACTCCCTCTTCATCGGCATGATGCGCTCCTCCGGCATTCCCGCCCGCTTCGAGATCGGATTCCCCCTCCCGGAAGCCAAGACCGAAGGCGACATCTCCGGCTACCACTGCTGGGCCGAATTCTATCTCGATGGAGTCGGCTGGGTACCCGTCGATGCTTCCGAAGCCTGGAAGAATCCCCCCAAGCACGACTATTTTTTCGGCGCGCATGACGCCAACCGCGTCCTCTTCACCTACGGCCGCGATATCCGTCTTTCGCCCGAGCACAAAGGCGATCCGCTGAACTATTTCATCTATCCCTACGCGGAATCCAACGGCCAGCCGGTGAAAAACCTTCAGACGCACTTCGCATTCCGCAACGTCGCTCCTACCCCGGAAGTCACTGCCGGACATTGAGCGCAAACTTGCGCTCAGTTTGAGCGCGCATAAGCTGCTGGCCCTGCCGGCAGGTTTCGTTAATGAGTTCGCCGTTGCCGGATTAGCTCCGCTTTTCCGCGGAGCAATTGCTCTTCCGGCTACTTCGGGCGTATCTTGAGAATTGTCCCAGTTAAGCCTTCTATGAGGAGTTGCACCATGTTGCGCTTCATCCCATTGCGCCTGGCCCTTTCGGTTGTCTTGGCTTCCGCTCTGCTTCCTGTAGCTTCCTTCGCGCAATCCCAGGATTCTCAGTCCGTCGCCGAGGCCGCCCGCCGCGTCCGCGAGCAGAAGAAAAAATCCGAAAAACCCGCCAAAGTCATCACGGATGAAACTCTGGATGTAAAGAAGGGTGATGTTCAGAGCGCCACCGCGGAGCAGCTCAGAATGCCCGGCGCTCCGGAAACGCAAGGCCAACCGGCTGCTGCCAATACCCCGTCCTCCGCGAACCAGGCCGAGAATGCTAAGGAAATCGCTGCGCTGAAGGAGCACATCAAGCAGGCGCAGAGCGACCTCGATCTGCTTCAACGCCAGCTTTCATTGGAGCAGGACAACTATTTCTCCAAGCCCGACTATATCCACGACACAGCTGGAAAAGCCAAGGTGGATGGAATCAAGCAGCAGGTTGATGACGCGCAACAGGCACTCGATCGTTTGAAAGCGAGACTTGCGGAACTCCAGCCCATGCAGCCCGCTCCCCCGGCCGCGCCACCCAAGTCCTAGTTTCTCTGGCTCAATTTCTCCGAGCCGCCCCGCATTCCCTCTCAATGGGATAATTCCGCACTTTTACGCAAACTTTTTTCTGCCTTCCCGCGTATTCTCTGTAGCACAGACGAGCGGTCGATCCCGCGGAAAGGAATCCCATGCAGGCCACTGTGGAAAATCTCTGCAAGAACTATCGCGGCGGCACACAAGCGCTACGCGGCGTGCAAATTTGTCTACGGCCCGGCGTTCTCGGGCTCCTCGGCCCTAACGGCGCCGGCAAATCTACTCTGATGCGTATTCTCGCCACGGTAACGCGGCCTTCCTCGGGCCGCGTTTTATGGAATGACTCGGACATCGCGCGCAATCCCGACGCGCTCCGCGGCGTCCTCGGCTATCTCCCGCAGGATTTTGGCGTTTATCCCAATCTCACAGCGATTGAATTTCTGGAGTACCTCGCGGCCGTCAAAGGCATCTCTGCTTCTGCGGCAAAGAAACGCATCGGCGAGCTTCTCGACCTCGTCAATCTCGCTGATGCCGCCAAGCGCCCTCTAGGCGGTTATTCCGGCGGGATGCGCCAGCGCGTCGGCATCGCTCAAGCGCTTCTGAATGATCCGCAGCTTCTTATCGTCGATGAGCCCACCGCGGGCCTCGACCCTGAGGAGCGTGTCCGCTTCCGCAACCTTCTCTCCGAACTTTCCGGCGAGCGCATCGTGATTCTTTCCACGCACATTGTTTCCGACATCGAGGCCGTCGCCACCAGCATCGCCATCCTCGCGCATGGCCGTCTCGTCGCGCATGATTCGCCCGAGGGAATCCTCACCAGTGTCTCCGGAAAAGTTTGGGAAGTCGTCGTCCCTAGCGTCGAGCTTCCCGCTCTGCGCCAGAATCATTTGATCAGCAATACCGCGCATCGCAGTGATGGCGTGCATGCACGAGTAGTTGCAGACGCGGCCCCGGCCGCGGGAGCGCGCCCGCTGGAGCCGTCTTTGGAAGACGCCTACCTTGCAAGACTCGCCGCGCAGCGTGCCAACGACCGCGCCGGAGCAGCTGCGTGACGGCTACTTTTTCCGTTTACGCCGTCGCCCGCGCTGATTTCCTCGAGCGCGTGCGCCGCTACAGTTTTTTCCTCACGCTTCTTTTCGCCGTCCTGCTGGGATATGGCGCCGCCACCGGCAAAATATCCATCCGTCTCGGCGACTACCGTGGCATCTACACTTCCGCGTGGATCGGCACCATGGTCGCCATGGTCACCACTTGTTTCGTCTCTCTCGTTGGGTTTTACATCGTTAAAAACACCATCGACCGCGACCGCCAGACCGGCGTTGGCCAGATCCTCGCCGCTACTCCGCTCTCAAAAACTTCCTACGCGCTCGGCAAGTTTCTAAGCAATTTCGCGGTTCTCTCTTCCATGG